>ENA-ORXM01002328-ORXM01002328.1-marine-metagenome-genome-assembly--contig:-NODE-2328-length-22614-cov-7.231486_pt1 | contig 22614 bp, 21 predicted proteins | sample MGYA00237867_ERZ511480 | MGnify/ENA primary metagenome ERZ511480 (study PRJEB26309, sample SAMN06266103) | marine metagenome | isolation source: Algal blade | place: United Kingdom:Sidmouth, United...
ATACCGCTAGACGGCTTGATTGATAAGACGGCCGAAAAATCCCGCCTCACCAAAGAGGCCGAGAAAGCTCAAGCCGAAATCGATAAAATCGATAAGAAGCTCTCCAATAAAGCTTTCACAGACAAAGCCCCTGAAAAGGTCGTGAACCTACAAAAGGAACGCCGCGCCGCCTATAAGGAAGAACTAGACAAGCTGAATGAGGCACTGACAAATTTAGGGTAAAGCACGAACTCGCAACTTTCGTCATTCCGACACAATGCGAAGCATTGACGGAACCCATGCCTTGCTCTCTAGCCTAAATATAATCTTCTAATAGTCGCGAGGACAAGGCATGGTTAGCCTCAGCGCTATGCGCTGTGTCGCTATGACGATGATGGATGGTTCGCAAGAGCTTCTCTCTTCTCCATGACAAACCCAACGCATTGCGCTAACCTTGTTCCATGCATCAGTTCAACGAACACCACGCCGAGTTAAAAGGCTTTTCGGACTATTATCATCGAGAGATATTCCCGCTTTTAGCGGCGAAGGATGGGACGCGAAGAGAGGCCTTGCGCAAGACTCTGCTGTTTGGGGCTGTGATTGTTGTCATTACGCTTGCTGTTGCGATTTATCTAGGCACACGATTAGATAACTTTCAGCTTGCATTTTTTAGTTTAGTGGTGGGCTTTGGTGTGCTCGCCGCGCTCTATAGCTGGATGATGAAGGGCGTTCGCAGCGAGACGAAGGACAAAATTGTCGGCAGTATTTGCAGCTATATTGGCTGGACATTCAAAGCCGAGGTGACAGAGAAACCCGACCTTAATTACTGGAGCGCTTTGGGCTTGCTCCCTAAAGGATATTCCTCAGAGCATGTTTTTTCAGCTTCGGGAAAACGTTCCTCTTTTGAGGACCAAATGTGGGGCGCCGCGCACGGAGCTGAATTTAATTCCATAGAAGTCCATCTGGAGCGTAAAGGCGACAAATCTTGGCATACAGTATTGCGTGGGCAGATGATGACCATAAATTTCCCGCGTAAATTTTTGGGCCGAACGGTTGTGCTGCGCGATAAAGGATTCCTGCAAGGCAAGAAAAAAGGCGATATGAAACGCGTTGGTTTGGTTGATCCTGTCTTTGAAAAAATCTTTGAAGCTTACAGCACGGACCAAGTCGAATCGCGCTATCTGCTTGATCCTGTTTTTATGCAAAAACTGATTGATTTGGAACGCTCTGTGGACGGTAAAAATATCCGCTTTGGCTTTATCGAAGGGCAATTATTGATTGTCGTCGAAACGCCCAATCGCTTCGAAGCCGGCTCTATGTTCAAGCCGCTAACCGCCCCTGACCGGACACAAAAAATCCTCAACGAAATCGGCGCGGTTTATGACGTGATAGACGGGCTGATGAAACCGAGAGGGTAGGAAGCGGCTCCTTTTAGTCAAAAACGGAGCTATATAATGATGGGAGAGTGTTTGCGAGCGCCTGCAATCCTCGTAGATTCAAAACAAATATCTAATATATTTAATAGCTTAGTTTAAAAATGCAGAGATGTATTCTTGGTCTTTCAAATGGCGTTATGTTTACAAAATAAACACATCGCAAAGAGAAAGACATTAACCCGTTATGACCCGCCCGCCCCGAACACTGACATCATATTTGAAAGGCTGTGTTTCCTATGGGGCGCTGGATTATCGATTGGCGCCGCGTTATTACGCTTTCGAATTAGACCCAGCTTATCAGGCGTCTTTGGAATGTCACGGGTCGGCTTTGGGCTTTTTAGCGCGTGTTAAATTATGGTTGAGCCTGTTATGGGGTGAGCCTTTTTCGGGCTTTAACATCTCGCATATCATCCGATCTGCTTCATCTGGCCGCCGCGCGGGGGGAATTAACAGCCGTAAAACGCGCCCAGGACGTCACCGCAGACGTATGATAGCAAGGCGCGCCCGAGGTATTCGGCCTGTGGGCCGTTATACCTGCTGCGGCCTTGCGCCGTTGATTCCGAATTCGCCTTGCAGCCCGTTGACCCGCTTTCAGTATTTAGAGCGTTGCGCGAAGCTGGCGCCGATGAGCCGCTTTCATATTTATAATTGGAACTATGTTAGCTTGGGTCTTCGCAAGAGCGCGATCAATTTTACGGTGGTCTATCTGGGCCTCTTTGCGGCCCATTGCGTGCCGTTATGCGCCGCGCCGCTTAAGCCGGATTAGCTGGGACATTCAGTTTTTATTGACGCGGCGCTTAGGGATTAGACCCCTTAGGCGGCCCTATCCGCTTGGAGTTTTCATGGTGCCTGCTCATTTTATCTTAAATCATTTCAGCTATTGAGATCTTATGTTGAAGACCGAAGATTTTTATCCGCCTAAGGATTTTAGTGCGCAGGTGCATAATTTGCGGAATTACATTTATGAGGCTTTGGGATGGTCTTATCGCCCAAATGTCGGGGCGCCAGCTATTTTGACTGCGCTACAAGCCGGGTCAATGATCCATAGTTTTTCAGGGGTCTTTAAATTTCGCGGAGAAGTTTTGGGACAAGGCTATAAGGGACAACAATTCGAGCTTGTTGATGTCACAGCTCAAAATTTATCTGTTCAAGTTTTGCGCGGCTCTGAGTGGGAATGGGGACAGCAAAAGACCGAAGCACAACAATATGCTGAATTATTCGACGCGACGAATAAGGATAATCGAGGTGGTTATGAGGGTATTGTTTTGTCCATGCCGCATCATGACAAGTTTTTAGGACATACGATCGTACGGAGAGATTTGGGTCGCCGCAATCCCGCTCGGGTCAATGGGCTGAAACGTGTGGGTTTTGCCAGCTTGGAATTTGAAGAAAAATTTGAGGTCTATAGCACTGATCAGGTTGAGGCGCGGTTTTTATTAAGCCCTGACTTTGTGGCGCGGCTAACGGATTTTGCGGATGATTATATGGGCCGTAATGTGCAATGCGTTTTTGCGGGGAACAAGTTTCATGTCGCGCTGGAAATTGATGACCGCTTTGATTTTTCGCGCGACTTCAAGGCGTTTAATTATCAAGAGGCCGCAACCACCATTATCAATGAAGTAGGGGCCGTCTTTTATCTGCTTGAAAAAGTTCATGGTCTGCAAGACCGCATTGGGCGAAAGGGCGCGAAAGCAGCAGATGAAGCGCGCGGGAAGTTTTACAGAGGACTGCTGCAAACACTTATTCCCGCTATCAAAGACGCGGAAAACGCTTTTGAAAAACCGGAAAAATGGACAGAGGGTCAGCGCCACGCACTGCCATATTTCTGCGAGGGGCTACAGGGATTGCTGCGTCCCCGTTTCTAGGTTCAGCATATAATGCGCCGCCAAGCGGTCTTCATCTTTGAGGAAATTGGCCAAAGTCTGGCTGGTGGTTGTCCAGATTTTATCCTCGTGATCGTCCATCACTAAACGCTCATCCACTAGCGGGCCAATATAGCGGCGTATGAAAGAGGCTTTTAGCTCTGAGGGGCGAAGGGTATCTTTGAACCGCGCTTTGATGGCGAGGCTATCTGTCGTGCCCCAAATTATCGCGGCCAATGTGTCGAGCATGAACTCATTACAATTTTGCAGGCGCGGGTCATAGGGGTTTGAAATGAGCGAGTAATTGACTTGATGCACCGCGCCATATTGCGGCGAGAGGATATAGTTATAAAGCTGCTCTTGGGTGGCGGCATCCGGAATGATAAATCCCGCATCCCGCTCGCGCAAAAGGCGCAAGAAGTCTGCAGGCGTATCCGCAACAAGCGACGAGACCAAGCGGTTCTCCTCGCCGTGATAAAGATTATAGACCGCGTAGTTCTCGGTCTCAGGCTGATAGAGGAAAAAGGCGGAATGGGTGAACATCACACCTTCGGGGAGTTTATTACGGGGTTGACCAGAGCGGGAGACAATCGCTGCTTTGAAATTATTCTTGCGAAGTTCCGCCGTGATGGTTTTGCCATATTTTTCCAGCGTCTCATTATCAAAGAGGGCAGGGCCGATATTTGTGGACGCTGTGACTTGGCGATAGACTGTATGAATGTGCCATCCAAAAACAGAGGAGGCGATGAAGAGAGTAAGGAAAAAGCCTATCAGAATTTTCCAATGCAAATCCATTAAAGGTCAAAGGTTCCGATAACTGGCACATGGTCAGATGGTTTGATGCCGTCGCGTACATCCTTGTCGATGCGAAATCCTGTCAGGCGGTCAGCCGCTTGCGCTGAGAGGAGCAGATGGTCAATGCGAATGCCCATATTGTTTTGCCACGCTCCGCGTTGATAGTCCCAAAAGGTATATTGACCCGCGCGGCCATCAAGCTGCTCAAAGGTTTCAGTCAGGCCGAGGTTTAATAGGGCCCTCCATGCGGCATGAGTTTCGGGGCGGTAAGCGGCATCGCCTTCCCATCCCTTTGGGTCATGAACATCTTTAGCTTCGGGGATAACATTGTAATCCCCAGTCAGGATTAGCGGTTCTTCATAATCTAATAGTATGGCCGCATGGTCTTTCAAACGCCGCATCCAGTTAAGCTTATATTTATATTTGGCGGTCAACTCGCCGCTTTCCTCCAGAACAGGATTACCATTGGGAAGATATATAGACGCCACACGAAACGGGCCTTGAGGGCCAGAGATGACGGCTTCGATATAGCGGGCTTGCTCATCCGTATCATCACCAGGCAGGCCAGAGGTTACTTCATCTATGGGGTGCTTGGAGAGGATAGCGACGCCGTTATAGCTCTTCTGGCCGTGGGTTTTTATATTATAACCAAGCGCCTCTATCTCTTCGCGAGGGAAAGCCTCGTCCACAGTTTTGATTTCTTGAAGGCAGGCAACATCCGGCTTTGCATCTGCAAGCCATTTCGTAACAGCCTGCAGGCGCGCATTGATGGAGTTTACATTCCAGGTGGCGATTTGCATACTATAGCTTTCGGTAGACTTGGTAGCCCATGGTTTTCTTGGGATCCTCAATCAATTTTTCAAATTTATCTTTAGGAAAAGCGATATCTATACAATGCTGGGGTATGTAACCAAAAGAGCGGCGCGGGAAGTGATTTGCCAGTAAGCCTTTGAGGCTTCGAATTGTCATAGTCTCAGTTACGAGCTGGTTAAAAACGGCTATACCTCCAGGTCTGAGGACACGCGCAAATTCTGCAAGGTAGTTCCATTGCTTGATGAAGGGCATGAAATATAAACAGGAAGATGCCATACACATATCCATGGAATTTTCCTCTGTGTCGGAAAGAGACTCTCCATCACATGTCTTTGAGTCGACTCCCAAATTATCCTGAAGCCATTGAGCCCATCCTGTATCAATTTCATAGGAATGAAATGTTGTCGGTTCGAAACGATTAATCATATAACGCGTAGCCGCACCCCATGCTGCGCCAATTTCACAGACCGCTTCGACCTCTTCGGGCGAAATAAATTCAGGTTTAATAAATTCGTCAAACCGTTCTTTTGTGAGGCGAATTTGATTAGCCTTCATTTCATCTATCGTGATGCCTTCCTTAGCGGCATGAGCAATATCGGTTTCGCCGCGTTGAAATGTTACAATTGGTCCAAGACCTATAAAATCAAATCCTTGCGCCATATCCATTTCAACGGCGAAGAGTTGTTCGAAAAAAGCACGATATTGTGTTTTCTCCATTTGCTCTAAAAGTTCATCTACCTTTTGGTCAGATGCCGTTTTTCGACATTTAGCCAAGAAGCCGTTTAAAGCTTCTTCAGGTAGTTTCAGTTCTGTTCCAGAGAAAAATGTATCAATTCTCTCCAGAGTAAGGTCGCGGCGGTCATATGTACGTTTTGCGTTTATCTGGATGCTTTGAGATTCAATCTTTTCTTGCATAACCTCCAGCCTAACATTGTGATGCTCGGACTGTCCCGTAAGTCTATCTATATAGGTTTGGTTGGCTTTTTTTAATGACTCAATACTGCTTGTTAAACTTTCTATTCGCTTTAGCTGTCTATCTTGAATAGTCTCATGTGATTTCTCCATAGATCTTATTTTAGTCTCTAACCTTTGAGTGACCAAGTTGTTCGCAGGCGTCCTAGTATTTTGCGGCTTTGAACTTGTAAAAAATTTAGAAAAAATACCCATTACCTTCTCCCAGACAGAGGCCGATAAACCGTAAAGTTATGGCTTAACCTCCAGAAGCTGCATGTTGAAAACTAATGTTGCATTTGGCGGAATACTTGGGCGACCACGCGGGCCGTAGGCGATATCGCCGGGTACATAGAGTATCCAAGCAGAGCAAGGCTGCATGAGTGTCAAAGCCTCGTTCCATCCTTTAATGAAGGCATTGGCTTTATACTCCAAGGGCTCATTACGCTCATATGAACTATCGAATACTTTCCCGTCTGGGAAATAGCCATGATAATTAGCACGGATAACCTGCGGGCCTACAGGTGAGGGGCCGTTTTTAACGCCCTTTTTAATGATTTTATATTGGAGCCCGCTATCTAGGGTCACAACACCTTTGCGTTTGCCATTGGCCTCGTGCCAAGCCGCATAATCCTCAGATGCCGCAGGCATCTGGTCACCAGCATAGGCAGAGACATCTGTAATAACTTGGTCCGCCGGGCAATTTGTAGGGCCCGTACCATCACTGACCTCTGCTGTATCTGTAGATCCGCCGGAACAGGCTATAAGCGCAAGGCTTGTTGCACCTGCTAAAAAATGTTTGATAGTCATAACTTAATCCTCTGTTGAACGCTGATTAGCGCGCTAATTCTTTCATGGCTGATTCGAGCCCTGATAATGTCATAGGGAACATACGGTCTTGACCGATAATGTCTTGTATCATTTTTGTCGATTGCGAATATTGCCAATATTTTTTTTCAGTCGGGTTTATCCAAATGAGGTGCGGATAGACTTCAGTCAGTCGTTGTAGCCATATCGCGCCAGGTTCTTCGTTCCAATGTTCCACAGACCCGCCGCGCATCGCAACTTCATAAGGGCTCATCGCAGCATCGCCAACAATCACCACGCGGTAATCGCTAGCGAATTTATGCAGGATATCCCAAGTGGGCGTCACTTCTCGCATACGGCGGATATTATCTTTCCAGACATGCTCATAAATGCAGTTGTGGAAATAGAAATATTCGAGGCGTTTAAACTCACTGCGGGCAGCCGAAAAAAGCTCTTCGGCTTGTTTGACATGGACATCCATAGATCCGCCAATGTCAAAGAAGGTCAGTACCTTAACCGCATTGCGGCGCTCAGGGCGCATTTTTATATCGAGCCATCCTTGCTTGGCCGTGCCGCGAATTGTGCCGTCTAGATCCAGTTCTTCGACAGCCCCTTCGCGGGCAAATTTACGCAGGCGTCGCAGAGCAACTTTTATGTTACGGGTTCCAATCTCGCGGTCACCATCAAGGTTTTTAAAGTGACGCTTATCCCAAACTTTGACGGCCTTACCGTGGCGACCTTTTTTTTGGCCGATACGCACACCCTCGGGATTATATCCATAAGCCCCGAAGGGTGATTTCCCAGCCGTGCCAATATTTTTAGTCCCGCCCTCATGCCGCTTATCTTGATTCTCAAGACGCTCTTTTAAAGCCTCCATGATTTTATCAAAATCACCCAGCGCCTCGATCTCGGCCATTTCTTCGGGCGTCAGATGTTGCTCCGCCATTTTGCGCAGCCAGTCGGCGGGGATCTCATGTTCATCTTGGCCAAATATATCAGACAGATAATCTAGGCCGCGAAAGACATGGGAAAAGACCTGATCAAATTTATCAAGATCGCGTTCATCTTTCACAAGCGCCGTGCGGGCGAGATAATAAAATCCGTCCAAACTGTCGTTAGCAACATTCTTATCGACCCCTTCCAAAAGGGTCAGATACTCTCGTATCGTAACAGGTAGCTTGGCGGCGCGGAGCTCTTTGAAAAAGGTCTGAAACATTACTCGGCCAGTTCTTCGGGTAAACTCGGGTCAGGGTCAAGAGGCGTTAAGCCTTTGCTCGTCCATTTGAAAACAACGAATTGCAAAGCGCTATTCGGCGCGGCTTTGATGCCGTGATAATCCCAAGGTTTTGCATAGAGCATATCCCCTTCTTTCGCAGGGAAGGTTTCGCCGTTTAGATACCATTCGCCTGTGCCCTTAGTGACCATCAAAAATTCTTCGTCCCCATGACGATGCGGAGGATGAATTTGTTCTCCTACATTAATGTTTGCAACGCCCGCCAAGACAGGGTTGGTGCCGTAACTGGTGCCTGAAAAATGCGGATAGAAGGATCCCCAATCAGCTTGGTCACGATCAATATCGGCCATATAGATGATTCGCGATTCCAAGTCAGTTGTCGTGTCAGGCTCTGGCGCGGGAGCTTTAGAGCATGCAGCTAAAATCAGAAAAGACCCTGCAAATAATCGCCTTATCATTTGCATTCCCCTTGGGACGCCGCGCTTACGCCATTTGAATTAGCAACACATTCGTTGGAATAAGTCTTGTCGTCACATCCACAAACGGGATTATAATCCCTTGTGCAAACTTGCGGGCGAATACGGCAGACACCAGGCGCATCAGCTGCGCTGCACATATCGCGAATGTCTCGATGGCAATATTCTTTTGGTGTATCGCAGGACGTGACAGGGGAGGCCATCCTCACCCCGCAATAACGTTCACCCTGTTTAGGAGATTCGCTGACAGGAAAGCCAGGCGGCGGTATGTGCTCACCCGCCGTCGGGAGCTGGTTTCCCTTTGGCCCAGCATTATCAATCGGAGCTGCGCAAGATACGAGAATGAAGCTCAGTATGAGAACAAGCAGCCGCATTAACCAGTGCGCATCTCAGTTTCTATTTTTGCGGCGAGTTCTGGATCTAGTTTCAGGCCCATGGCGAGTTGGTCTAGATAGTCCCGCTCTTTGGGGTTAAGACCATTCGCCACGCGGCACGACACAGCATAAATTTCAGCAGCGGCTTGGTCATTATTGGCTAAAGCGGCAATGGCTTTAGCATTGGCAGGTTGGTCCATGACGGCTTGAACCGCTTCGACGCTCGCACCTTCATAAGCTTTGATAATGTCGAGTTCTTGGTCGTGAAGAGAGCCATCAGCTTTGGCGGCTGAGATCATGGCTCTGAGCAAAATTGCAGCACGCTCATCTGCTTTTGGGCCTTTGAGCAGACCAATGACTTCATCGGCAGTTGTCGGCATTTTTCCAGCCTTGTGCGCTTTATAGGCCAATAAACCCAAAGCGCCCAATCCGCCCAAAGTCGCCATCTTGCGTCCTGAACGCGATGTGAGAAGCAAAGCAATCGCGCCGGCTGCCGCGCCAGTCCCAACGCCTTTACGCAGCGCCTCACGGCTGACTGCGGTGTCCTCTAAGTTCAACTTATCGACTAAATAATCTTCACCTTTAGCGGCAATCTCTTTGCCTTTTACTGTTAAGTCACCTGTTTGGGCTTGGCCCTGTTTGACCAGGTCTTTGCCGGCTGCCAGAATTTGTTCGAGCAATTCCTGCGGATTAATATCAGATAGGTTCATCGTATTATCAGTCATATTCATCTCCAAAATGTAAGCGGAACCTACATCAGGGGCGTATGAATGCCAAATCTTACTTGCCTTTAGAGCTGTATTTATCAACAAGGAGATTATGCGAGCATTTTTAAAAACATCAGCCATCCTAGTTGTATTGGCCGCTGCAAGTGGATTATTGTACCTGCACACTCCGTCTACCTCCGAACCAGCATCTGAAAATGTTCGGGCTGCGGCCGCAAAATACGAAGCCCGTATCATTCGCGATGAATGGGGCGTTCCGCATATTTTCGGGAAAACTGATGCTGATGCCAGTTTTGGGTTTGGTTATGCCCATGCCGAAGATGATTGGGAAACGATACAAAACGTCATTATTGCGGCGCGAGGCATGAGCGCGCAATATATAGGTAAAGATGTCGCTCCGCAGGATTATCTCTATGATTTATTCAAAATCCGCGAGGCTGTAGATGAAAAGTATGACTCCGAAATCTCGCCAGAAATTAAAGCCATCGCAAAAGCCTACGCGGATGCCATCAATCTGTTTGCAATCGAAAATCCTGACCGTGTTTTGCCGGGATTGCTTCCAGCAACTGAGAAAGACGTTATTGCCGGATATACTTGGGCAACGCCCTTTTTCTATCGTTTGGACGGCAAACTCGAAGAGCTTTTCACCGATGATAATAAACCTGCTGTTTCGCCTTGGCAGCAGCAATCCTCACTAAACTTACCTGAAGCCGTAAGAGGCTCTAACGGATTTGCCATAGCACCGTCACGGACTGCAGACGGGCATACGCGCCTGATTGTTAATTCGCATCAACCCATGAACGGACCTTATGCGTGGTATGAGGCGCATATGGTGTCCGAAGAGGGCTTAAATTTAGCGGGCGCCAGTTTCCCCGGAACGCCGATATTAGCGCAAGGCGTGACGCCTAATTTGGGATGGACGCATACTGTAAATCAACCTGATCTTGTCGATATCTATGTGCTCGAAACGAACCGGGAGAAGAACCCAACGCAATATAAGCTCGACGGAGAATGGCGCGACTTTGAAATCACGAAATCTAAATTTAGGGTGAAATTATTCGGGCCGTTTTCATTGCCAATTTCGCGTGACGTGCTCTGGTCAGAGCATGGGCCTGTGCTCAAAACACCAACAGGATATTACGCAATACGGTTCGCAGGACTTCAGGGCGTTGGGGCCCTTCAGCAATGGTATGATATGGGAAAAGCCACCAACATGGCCGAGTGGCGCAAGGCGCTTGAACAAAATGGTGTGTTGAGTTTTAATATTACCTATGCCGATAAAGAGGGTAATATTGGCGAGATTTATAACGCGAAGATGCCAAAACGGATTGAGGGGCCAGATTGGCAAAAAGCTCTACCGGGCGGTCAATCCAAACTTATTTGGCAGGATTACCACGACGTGTCAGAGTTGCCGCAAATTTGGAATCCTGATTGCGGGTGGTTATTTTCTGCCAATTCGACACCCTTCAAAATTACAAGCGAGGAGTGTAATAATAAGCGCTCCGATTTTTCGAAGACGATGGGGCTGGAACCTCGTATGACAAACCGTGCGCGCAGGGCGTTGGCACTGTTTGAGCCTGATAAGGAAATCACCGAAAAAGAGCTGCTGCGCTATAGGGCCGACACGAGATATGATCCCCAAAGTGCGGTCATGCAAATGGTTGTCGAGCTTGTCGCGACGCCTTCTGACGAACCTTTGATGAAAGAGGCGCAAGAGGTTTTGCGTAATTGGGATGGTGATACGGCGCAAGACAATCGCGGCGCGGCCTTGGCTATTATTACAGGTACCCGGGCTTTGGGATATGAATATGTAGTCTCTGAGGCTGACCCGATGGAGATGCTTAAAAAAACGGCCTCAGAACTTAAAGAAAGATTTGGCCGTCTTGACCCTGAGTGGGGCGAGATAAACCGTATTCAACGCGGTGACGTCGACTTGCCTCTGGATGGCGGGCCTGATATTTTACGGGCTATCTACGCAGACCGCGACGGGATTTCCAAAGACGGCGTCATGAATGCTTTCGCAGGAGATACCCACATCATGTATGCGGATTGGGACGAGACTGGAAAGCTTACGCTGAAAACTATTCATCAATATGGCGCAGCCACGCTGGATGAAAACTCGCCCCATTTTGATGATCAAGCACCACTATTTGCGCGGGGAGAGTATAAGCGTATGCCTATGACTCTCGAAGAGGTCTTGCTCAAAGCCACGCGGGACTATCGCCCCGGACAAAAGCACCCTCAATAAAAAAACGGCGCCTCAAATCATTGAGACGCCGTGTATATTAAGAGCCTTTTATCGGGCCTATTGCATAAGTAGCCTAGGCGAGTTTATCCATCTTAACGTCAAAACGGTCAGCCATCATGACTTTGTCCCAAGCTGCGATGAAATCGTTTTTAAACTTACCTTCGGCTCCGGCTTCGGCATAGACTTCAGCGAGGCCGCGCAGGACAGAGTTTGATCCGAAGACTAAGTCTGCGCGCGTACCGACATATTTGACATTGCCGCTATTGCGGTCACGACCCTCATAGATTTCTTCTGAGGCGTCTTTGGCAGACCAAACCGTATCCATGCTTAGCAGATTGACAAAGACCTCATTTGAGAGTGTGCCGACATTGTCCGTAAAGACACCATGGGATGATCCATGTGCATTTGCACCTAGCGAACGTAAGCCGCCAACCAGAACAGTCATTTCTGGGGCAGTTAATCCGAGCAGTTGCGCGCGGTCAACCAAAAGAGCTTCGGTTGAACGCGGGTCATCCGTCATGCGATAGTTACGGAAGCCATCAAATTTTGGCTCCAAGACGTCAAAAGCCTCAGCATCTGTTTGCTCATCTGTGGCATCTGTACGGCCTGGAGTGAACGGCACTGACATGCCGCTGGCTTTTTCAATCGCAGCACAACCGCCAAGAACAATCAAGTCGGCTAGAGAAACGTTCGCTCCTGACTTTGTTCCGATATCTGAAAGAACAGCTATAACATCCGCTGTACCTTTATTGACGTCCCAATCCTTTTGAGGAGCGAGGCGAATGCGAGCACCATTTGCGCCGCCGCGCTTATCAGAGTCGCGATAGGTCGCAGCTGACGCCCAAGCCGTGTTGACGAGCTGTGAAACGGTCAAACCTGAATTCAAAATGTGATTCTTAAGTGAGGCAATCTCTGTGTCAGTGACTAAAGGACCTGTGTGGTCAGGAATAGGGTCCTGCCAAATTAGGTCTTCTGTCGGAACCTCATTACCAAGATAGCGGACTTTCGGGCCCATATCTCGGTGAGTCAGTTTAAACCAAGCACGCGCATATGCATCAGCAAACTCAGCAGGGTTATCGAGGAAGTGCTTTGAGATTTTAGCATACTCTGGATCCATCTTAAGCGCCATATCGGCCGTTGTCATCATGAGTGGCTGCGTTTTGGACGCGTCATGTGCTTTGGGCGCTTCGGGAGCGCCTTGACCAGCTTTTGGTTGCCACTGAACATGGCCAGCGGCGCTTTCGACTTTCTCCCACTCAAATCCGAGAAGGACTTCGAAATATTCCATGTTCCATTGGTCTGGAGTCGGTGTCCATGAGCCTTCAAAGCCAGCGGTCGTAACATCCCCGCCGACGCCGCTGCCATGCTTGTTATGCCAACCTAGTCCTTGAGATTCCAGACCTGCGCCCTCCGGTTCCACGCCTACGAGGTCTTCAGAACCTGCGCCGTGGCCTTTACCAAATGTGTGGCCGCCAGCGACAAGGGCGACGGTTTCATAGTCATTCATCGCCATACGCGCGAAAGTATCGCGAATATCAAAAGCTGAAGCGAGAGGGTCTGGCACTGCATTAGGGCCCTCTGGGTTGACGTAAATCAGGCCCATCTGAACCGCCGCGAGCGGTGTCGCAAGCTGGCGGTCACCGGTATAGCGTTTATCGTCAAGCCATTCTGTTTCAGGACCCCAGTAAATATCTTCTTCAGGCTCGTAAACATCTTCGCGTCCGCCTGCGAAGCCAAACATTTTAAGACCCATAGTCTCCATGGCGACATTGCCGGTTAGGATGAAAAGGTCCGCCCATGAGAGTTTGTTACCGTATTTGGATTTAATCGGCCAAAGGAGGCGGCGGGCTTTATCTAAGTTACCATTATCTGGCCAGCTATTGAGTGGTGCGAAACGGTGTGTACCCGATCCTGCGCCGCCGCGACCATCATAGGTGCGATATGTACCCGCGCTGTGCCACGCCATGCGCACGAAGAATCCGCCATAGTGACCATAGTCGGCCGGCCACCACTCTTGGCTGTCTGTCATTAAATCTGCGAGGTCTTTTTTAACCGCTTTCAAGTCAAGGCTGTTAAAGGCTGCAGCGTAGTCAAAAGACTCGCCCATAGGGTTCACGTTTGGACCATTTTGATTAAGCATTTTCAGATTTAGTTGATCTGGCCACCAATGTTGAAGGGCGGCAGTACCTGCTGAAGAGTGTGCTTTGCTTGTGCCATGCATAACAGGGCACTTGCCAACAGGCGTCGCATTTTCTTCATTAATATCAAAAGGTTGGTCACCCATAGGTCTCTCCGATTCTTTATTGAGGTTGTTTACAGAGTCTTGTTAGAACTTTTTATGGAGGATGACTAATTGGTTTTATCAAATTTACCCATAGGCATAGCCAATGAGGTTTTAAAATTTGATAGTTTTTCTGATCATTCATGGGGAGGCGCACCATAAGAGACATTTAAGCGAAGCCATGTTAAGAGTATATATGCGTTGGTTGTTATTATCGCTGGTGTCAGCCGGGTTACTGAGTTTTGGAGGATGTGCAAGCCGTCCCGATAAGCCTGTCGCCTTGGAGACAGCGCTAAGTAGAGGCACAGCTATACCTATAAAGATGAGCTTTACGGAAGGCGGCCTCATCCTTTTAGAGGATGTCAAAATTAACGGCCTATCTTTTGATTTCATCATGGATACTGGAGCTACGCAATCAGCAATTTTTAAATCTTCGCTGGAGCAACTTGATTTAAATCTTACATCCTATGAAGATACAATGGTTCACGGGATGATGCAGTCAAAGCAGCATCGCTTAGTTAATATTCCTAACTTTGAAATTGGATCTATTCAGTTTTTGATTAAATCAATGGTCGTTCTAGAGGATAGAGATTTGGGCATAGGCCAAAGCATAGATTATGATGGATTGATTGGAATGGATGTCTTGTCCAATTATCATATATATGTGTCGCCGGAGTTAGGCGAGATGAGTTTTATTTCCAATACTTCCCATATTTTCGTACCAAACCATTGGCGGCGTGTTGAGCTTCTCGAAAACCCTTTTCTTGCAGATAACAGAGACCTACACTTTATAGAGCTTAGAGTGGACGGACGACTAACGCCTGCAATTGTCGATACGGGTGCAGAATTCAACGCCATGAATTGGTCCTCGGCGAGTTTTTCCCAAGCGAAATACGTTAAGAAACGCTTACGAGAGGGTTGGGAGCTTCAAGGTGCTGTTGGTACATTTGAACCAGTTGTAAAGGTTACCATGGAACTTGTACGTAGTGGTCAGAGATTTTGGAGGGACAAAGATTTTATTATTATGGATTTTAATAGCCTTGCTGTCTTGGGGATTACAGATGAGCCTTTTATTATCGCAGGTATGAAGCTTTTTTCAGATGAAACACTCTTTATGGACTTCGAACGAAACTATATTGCGATGGAGCCAAAAAGGAGAAATTCGCAAACTGGATTTTCTGAATGAAATTAGCGGCGTTTTTGACTGTCTCTTTTGTGGTAGCCGCCTTTTTTGAAACCGCCTTTCGCGGGGCCGCGTCCCGTTGACTTTGAGCCTTGGTAGTTGCTTTTCGCCTTGGGTGCAGCTTCACTTTTTTCAGGCTTCCCATAATCACGGCGCAATCTTTGCCCCAGACGCGTCAGCATTTCATAATTAATAGTTCCGATTTCCGAGGCTTCATTTTCAAGCTGATCACCCCGGAAGACGACAACGCCGCCAACTTCTTTGTGCATATGCACATCCGTAATATCAACCATAGTGATATCCATAGAGACCCGGCCAACAATCGGTACAGCTTCGTCATGGAGTGTGGCATAGCCTTTATTTGACGATAAAACGGGGATGCCGTCTGCATAGCCCGCGCCGAGGACTGCGATTTGCATATCGCGCGGCGCGGTATAGCTGGCATTATATCCAAGCGTATCGCCCTTGTTGATGTTACGAATTTGAAGGATGGGCGCTAGCAAGGTCACGACTGTTTTAATGTCTTCCTGCTCAGGTTTTGTTGTCGCGTAACCGCCGTAAAGTCCAATGCCGGGGCGCACCATTTGAAAATGATAGGGTTTGCCCAAATATGTTCCAGCCGTATTCGCTAAGCTAAGCGGTGTCATGGGTAGCTGCGCCGCGGCGCGTTTAAATTTGGAGAGCTGTTTGGCGTTGAGTGGATGGTCACTGTCAGGCGCGCAGGCCAGATGACTCATCACCCATTCGGGATTAAGCGCATTCCAAAGTTTCTTATCACGCGCAAACTCTTTGAACTCTTCTTCGTCAAAGCCGAGACGGTTCATGCCTGTGTCGATATGGATGGCGGTGTAGGGCGGCTCATTCACGCTACCCGAGACCTGCGCCCAAAAGCGGGCTTGCTCCAGCGAATTGATAACGGGCTTTAATTTCGCGCCAAGCAGGACACCTTTGTCGCGCGGGGAGGGGCCGTTGAGCACATAAATCGCAGAATTTGGACCAACACTGTCGCGCAAAATTTTACCTTCACCCGCTGTGGCTACGAAAAAGATACGGCAACCCGCGCCATATAGAGCACGTCCGACTTGAGTGGCACCCAGGCCATAAGCATCCGCTTTAACCGAAGCCCCAATTTTGGCTGTGCCAACACGTTTCTTGATAGCCTCGAAATTATAACGAAGGTTCCCAAGATTAACCCGCATGGTCGGGCGGCTGGAATAGCTTATGGGAGAGTGTGACACTGAAGTGGGCGCCTTAGAAATTTAATGCCCGCCGCCAAAGCGGTCATCTTGAGCGAGATTGCCAAATTTAGTTAGGTCAGGGTTAAAGGAGAGTTTGACAGTGCCGATTGGGCCGTGACGTTGTTTGCCAATAATGACTTCGGCCTTTCCGTGGAGCAGTTCCATTTCCTCTTGCCATTTAAGATGCTCTTCTGTGCCTTCGGACGGCTCAGATCGCGCCACGTAATATTCTTCGCGGTATACAAACATTACAACATCAGCATCTTGTTCAATTGAACCAGATTCGCGAAGGTCAGAAAGCTGCGGGCGTTTATCATCGCGCTGTTCAACCTGCCGCGAGAGCTGGGCCAAGGCGAGAACGGGGATGTCGAGTTCTTTGGCGAGGGCTTTTAGGCCTTGCGTAATCATCGAAACTTCTTGGACGCGGTTGGTGTTAGAATTCATGCCAGCGCCGCCTGTCAAAAGCTGCAAATAGTCCACCACAATCATATCCAGCCCGACCATGCGCTTTAAGCGGCGCGCCCGCGCGGAAAGCGCCCCGATAGAAATGCCGCCCGTATCATCAATATGAAGCGGGATGCGGTTTATTTCGTCTGCGCTATCGCGAATATGCTCATATTGCTCAGCGGTAATATCGCCGCGGCGAATTTTATGAGAGGGAACTTGTGAATGCTCGGCAAGCAAACGTGTCGCGAGCTGTTCAGAACTCATTTCTAATGAGAAGAAGCCGACAACGCCGCCTTCAGTTGTTTTCTCAATGCCATTATCATCTTTTTCACGTTTGAATTTCTTAGCAATGTTAAAAGCGATATTCGTCGCCAAGGAGGTCTTACCCATAGAGGGGCGGCCTGCTAAAATAACAAGGTCAGAGCGGTGCATGCCGCCTAATTGCCTGTCAAGATCTACAAGGCCGGTAGACGTGCCTGAAAGATGACCATCCCGAGAGTAGGCGGCAGAGGCCATCTCAATAGATTTTATCAGGGCATTTTCAAAACTAACAAAGCCGGATTGCGTTCCGCCTAGCTCGGCGAGGTTATAAAGCTGGCTTTCGGCCTTGGTAATTTGGGTTTGGGCGTTAGCCTCGCTGTCAGGGTCTGTCGCTTCGGCTTTGATGTCATCGCCTAGACGGATAAGCTCTCGTCGCATCGCCATATCAAAGATCAATTTGGCATATTCAGGAGCTGTTGATCCGGGTGGGGCATTATCTAGCAAAAGCGCCAGATATTCTACGCCGCCAATGTCTACCAGCGTTTCGTCTTGTGAAAATCTGTTTTTGAGAACGATCGCATCGGCTAGATTGCCACGTTCAATCAGAATGGCGATCGAATCGAAAATACGGATATGTATCGGATTATAAAAATGTTTGGCCTGCACAATGCCTGAGACACGGTGATAAACCTCATTATCATAGAGCAGCGCTCCGATGAGGGCCTGTTCAGCCTCCTGACTCTGAGGTGTCGAGTCTAGTTCGAACGAAATGCCCGAGTCGTTGTCTGCGATAAATGCCATAGGAATGGTGTAGGCTAAGAATGGTGAGTCTGAAAGCGATAAAGAGTTAATATACAGCCGCGATAAGACAAAAGATTTTTATCCCCAAATAATCCCATGGATAATGGGGATAAGTTGAGATTGGCAGACGCGCAGGGGGGGCGCGTCTGCCAGTTTAAGCCGAGTTTCAGAGGAGAGTTCGGCTTTGTGTCGGGTTTAAGCTTTAGTAAGAGAGCGCATGAGCTGCCCGACATTATCGGCTAGCTCGCCAATGTTATAGTCGATGTTTTCTGCTGTGGCTGCACCAAGTACTTCGCCTGTGAAAGCATTGACCAAAAAAGCTTTAGCTTTGGCCTTTTGCCAGCTGTTACATCCGTCATGAACTGTCAGGCCTGTTTCGCGCAGGGTTTTGCCGCCAAAGCTGGACCAAGAGGCATCCAGCCCGACGCCGTAAATTAAGACATGAGAGTAACCCTCAGACGCCGCTGTGATGCGAACCTCGTCAATTTTGTTATCTGTATCCTGTCCCGGATAGGCAATTTCAGGAGTATATTTGATATAATCACCGGCGCTCATCAGCTCGATATTATTCGCCGTACGCTTGTTGAGCATTTTCCAATCAACCTCTTCACTATAAGGCGTTGGGATAAGGCGGCCGCCATCCAAACGAGCAACAGCGATTTTGGCGGTGCTGTCCAAGGGGGGTTGCTTTATAACCGCCTGAGATAAAACCGGCTCGTCAAAGAGTTCGATTGCTGCGCCAGGCGCGTAGATTGGATTGGTAATCTCGAGCGCCGAAGCACTATTGGCAAAGCCTGTGATTAAAGCGGCGATTGCAGCAGTTTTAAATAATTTTGTCATTTTAAAGTTGGTCATGGGTTCAGCCCTCCTTGAGCCTGTGTTGTGTTGATGAAACTTTTATGACGCGCGATAAGGGCGGGGATTTGCTGGCTCTGTGATAATTTCAAGGCAATGTTTTGGCAATGTGGCGCAAAAAAGCCGAAAGCCACCAATTAAGGCGGGATTGCGCAGATGTCCTTCGTTCTTGCCATAAGCTCGCCTTAAAAAGATAAGAGGAAGGTGTATGTTTAGAACCATATTACTAATTCTGTTTCTTATATTTTCATGCATTGCTCAGACTAGTACAGCGGAGATGGCTGAGACACGCCGCAGTAAAGACGCCGCCGCGCGTTTTACAGCGCCGCTACAGGAGGCTTTAAACAAGAAGGGCTTAGCTCTGGGTGACCCTGTCTTTCTACGTATCACCAAAACGAAAAGCCAAAGGAACAGACAGGGGAAACTTGAAGCCTTTGTTGAAAATGAGGCTGGGGACTTCGTACTTTTTAAGACATGGGACATATGTACCTATTCCGGAAAGCTCGGGCCGAAGCTTAAACAGGGAGATGGTCAGTCACCCGAAGGGTTTTACTTTGTAAAGCCTGCGCAGATGAACCCCTATTCAAGTTATCACCTTAGCTTCAATCTCGGTTACCCCAACGCATATGACCGTGTCCATAACCGCACGGGGGATTTTCTCATGGTGCATGGCGATTCTGTCTCCATTGGCTGCTACGCCATGACGGATAAAGGGATTGAGGAAATCTATACGCTTATGGGCGCGGCTTTTAAAGGCGGGCAGCCTTTTATACGGGTGCATGTCTTTCCATTTCCTATGACGGATAAAAATCTACGACTATATAAAGGCAATTCTAATGCAGCATTTTGGAAAAACCTGAAAACGGGGTGGGATTGGTTCGAGAAGACCGCCCGCCCACCCAATGTAAATGTTGCGCAAAAACGCTATGTTTTCAGCGCGTCGCGGTAAGACTTTGTTAACGCAATAGTCCTTGGCAGATGACAAATGTTCCCCTAGTGTTCTCTTCATGAAATCTATACGGATCATCGGGTTAGACCCTTCGCTTGTCACTTGCGGCTGGGGTGTGGTGGAGGCGCAGGGGCTGAAAATTCGGCATATCGCCCATGGCGTGATTAAGCCTAATCCCAAAATGGAATTGCATTTACGCCTGAGAGAGCTCTTTGAGACCATCACAGATGTTATTCGCCTGCATGACCCATCCGAGGCCGCCGTCGAAGAAGCCTTTATGAAAAATAACGCGGCCAGCGCGATTAAGCTTGGCCATGCTAGGGCGGCGTGTTTACTCGCGGGCAGTATGGCGGGGCTGGGTATTGGCGAATATTCCCCGCGTTCAGTCAAGAAATCCGTGGTCGGCACAGGCGCGGCAGATAAAGCCCAAGTCGCCCATATGATGAATGCCCTGATGCCGGGTTGCGGCGTCAAAGCGGGCGACGCGGCAGACGCCCTCGCTATTGCGATTTGCCACGCGCATAGGGTGAAGGCTGCGGGTGCGTTGTTTAGGAGAGTCTCATGATAGGCATGTTAACAGGGACTTGCCTGATGGCGGGCACAGGCGAGGCGATTATTGATGTGAATGGCGTGGGCTATTTGCTGACCTGTGGGTCTCGCACGCTTGGCAATTTTGGCGTTGGTGACACGGCGTGCTTGCATGTGGAAACCCATGTGCGAGAGCAAGCGATTACGTTGTACGGATTTCATAGCGAGGAAGAACGCGCTTGGTTTGTGCGCTTGCAATCCGTGCAGGGCGTTGGGCCGAAAGCTGCGCTCGCTATTTTGGATATTATGACCCCGGGGCAAATTTTATCCGCCGCGAGCCTTGAAGATAAAACGGCTTTTGCCCGCGCCAAGGGTATCGGGCCGAAATCAGCAGGCCGTATCGCGGTTGAGCTTTCGGGTAAGCCAGCCCCTTCTGGCCGCGGTTTTCAACCTGTCTTTACCAAACCCAGCGGCGGCACGCCGTCAGAGGCGCAGCGGAATGAAGGCCTATCCGATATGCGCCTGCGTAATGATGCGGTTTCCGCGCTTGAGAATTTGGGTATTGGTCAATCCGATGCCTTGCGGGCTGTGGCCTCCGCCTATAACACTTTCCCGGAAGACCCGCCGCTTGATGATTTGATTAAGGTGGCGCTCAAAGAGCTGAGTAAGTAGGAATTGAGTAAGTGAACTTACATGTAGGCAATAACGGCATAAACCCTTCTCCCCGCACGCGGGGGGAAGTGGCTGGAGCGAAGCGTAAGTCGATGGGGGGAAGTCTCGTATCTTGCCCAAGCATAATTCATAAACGTAACAGCCCCCCATCCCCCACTGCGTGGGTACTTCCCCCCGAGTGCGGGGAGAAGAGGGTTCTTCCCGAGTTCCAGTCTCATGGATGACGACCGCATCATATCAAATGAATCTCAACTCGGGGACGGGCGTGACCGTGCGTTGCGGCCTTTGTCATTTAACGACTTTGTTGGGCAAAAGAGCGCGATTAAGAACCTGAAGGTTTATGTCGAAGCGGCGAGGCGGCGCGAAGAGCCTCTGGATCATTTACTCCTCTCTGGCCCGCCCGGATTGGGTAAGACGACATTGTCTCAAATCGTAGCGCGAGAACTTGGCATAAACTTTCGCTCGACCTCTGGCCCTGTGATTTCCAAGGCGGGGGATTTGGCGGCGCTTTTGACCAATTTGGAGCCGCGCGATGTGCTCTTCATTGATGAAATTCATCGCCTCAATCCTGTGGTCGAAGAAGTGCTTTATCCCGCAATGGAAGACTTTGAACTCGACCTGATTATCGGGGAAGGGCCAGCCGCGCGCTCTATCAAAATTGACCTTGCGCCTTTCACATTAATCGGCGCGACGACACGGGCTGGGCTTCTCGCCACGCCTCTGCGCGATCGTTTCGGTATTCCTGTGCGGCTTGAATTTTACGACACCGAAGAATTGACCAAGATTGTTCTGCGAGGCGCGGGTAAGCTCGATATGGACATGACGGCGGATGGCGGACGTGAGATCGCCCGCCGCGCGCGCGGAACGCCTAGGGTTGCAGGACGTTTGCTACGCCGCGTGCGAGACTTGGCTGAAGATAATGGTCATACGACAATTAATAAGGCCGCTGCCGATGCCGCGCTTATCCGTTTGGGTGTGGATGATATTGGTTTGGATAAGCAAGATATGCGTTACCTGCATGCACTCTGTGAGATGTTTGGTGGAGGCCCTGTTGGCGCAGACACGCTTGCGGCGGCGCTGAGTGAGGCCCGTGATGCATTAGAGGATGTCATAGAGCCTTACCTTATTCAGCAAGGTTTCCTGCAACGTACACCTAGAGGCCGCGTCGCCACAGCCAGAGCCTTCGCGCATCTAGGATTAGCGGCACCCGTAACGCCGATTGCGCCGAAACTGTTTGGGGATGGAACTGATGGATAATTCTGGGGCGATTGAAGAGCCCACAATGGGAAGCTTCGTGGGCCGAGAGCATCACTATCCTCTGCGTGTCTTCTATGAGGACACGGATTTTACGGGTATTGTTTATTACGCCAATTATTTGCGCTTTTTTGAGCGCGCACGGAGTAGCTTTTTCCGTCTTGTTGGCTTTAATCATGCTGACCTCTGGGACGCCGAAGACCCACTCGCTTTCGCTATTCGCAAGATAGAACTCGACTATAAAAAACCCGCCCGCGTGGATGATCACCTCACCATGGTCACGACTTATGATAAGATGAAAGGTGCAAGGCTCTGGGTTTCCCAAGCCTGCTATCGCGGCGATGAGTTATTAGTTACAGCCGTGAGTGAAGCGGCTTGTATCACACCAGAGGGACGGCCCAAGAGAGCGCCAAAATGGATGATTGAAAAACTTGGGCCTTATTTG
>ENA-ORXM01002329-ORXM01002329.1-marine-metagenome-genome-assembly--contig:-NODE-2329-length-22599-cov-3.868662_pt1 | contig 22599 bp, 19 predicted proteins | sample MGYA00237867_ERZ511480 | MGnify/ENA primary metagenome ERZ511480 (study PRJEB26309, sample SAMN06266103) | marine metagenome | isolation source: Algal blade | place: United Kingdom:Sidmouth, United...
AAACTCAGATAGCTCCCAAGTAAATTGGGAATCAAGACCCGCTATCTTCTTATTTTACCGCCTCGATGGCCAAAAAAACTAGAACATTTTTATTGTACGCTTTCTTTTGCCCACCTACTTAAAAGCAATAGAAAAATTAAAAAAATCCCCAAGTTGGATAGACCAGCTTGGGGATTTTAAATTTAATTTACCATTTAGTAAAAGGTAAAAAGCGAGGCACTTTTTTTTGGTATTCTTTGTATTCTGGGTATTTTTTAGCGGTAACTTCTTCAGAGAAATCAGAGCTACTTTTGAATAAAATTAGTAGTAAAAGAGAGCCTGCAATACTCCAGTTTAGAATTTCACCTGTAGCAACAATACTGAAACAGTAAAAAACGACCCAAATGGCCTGTTCTGCCATATAATTGGGATGTCTCATTTTTCCCCAAAGTCCCGTTCTAACAAAACCATGTGCATATTCACCCAAATCTTCATTGGCATTAATACGTCGGTACTTTTCTGTTTGAAAGACCCATTGTTGCTGATCGGCAATGGTTTCTATGATTACAAAGAAAACAAAGAAGGCTGCTAGTAAATAATCTGCCCAGATTAAACCTGCAGGAGCTGCTTCACTTAAACCTGTTAATACAGGCAAGGTAAATAAGTAAATCAAGGTCATTTGGTAGGCACAAATAAAGAAGAGGTTAAACATAAACCAAACCGCTTTGTTGTTGAAACCTGGACGTTGGCGTAGTATTTCCCAACGATAATCTTCTTCACCTTCCCAAAATTTGATGGAATAGCCCCCACGTCTTGCAAAATTTAAGGAGAGTCGAATGCCCCAAATGGTGACTAAGACAGACATCAAAACCATTCTAGGATCCGAGCCACCAGTGTAGGTAATATACCAAGCATAAACAATTGGAATGATACTCCACAATTTGTCTACTTGGCTATTATTACGAGCCAATTCACCAACGATAAAACAATAAGCTGCAGCGCCCATTAAAATGTAAGAACTATCCCAAAGGATCATTTCTTGCAAATCGGTTAGGGGCGTTCCATAGTTGAAAGCAACAAAGGGAACAACTAAAAGAGTAAAGATCAAAATGAGTATGGTAACTAACATTCGATTGTATTTTATAGTTTATGGATAAGGTTTTCTTAGGGGGATTAGCAAACAAATCTATACAAAACTTTTGGAATAGGGGAGTATTAAACCTAAAAAATGCCATTAGAAGATATTTCTAATGGCATTCTTAATCGTATAGATGAATTCTATTTTTGTCTAAAGAAAAAGACAACAGGAGAACCTGTAAAGTTAAATTTTTCTCTAAAACGATTTTCTAAGTAATTTTTATACGGTTCCTTAATCTGCTTTGGATAGTTACAAAACATAGCAAAAGCTGGATAAGGAGTATGTATTTGTGTAGCATATTTAATGCTAATAAAATGTCCACGATGTGGTGGAGGTGGATGTGCTGCTACAATTTCTTGTACGAACTCATTCAATTTAGACGTTGTAATACGAGTCGCACGATTTTCGTAGACTTCCAACGCAACATCTACAGCCTTGTAGATACGTTGTTTTTCTAAAACAGAAATGAAAACGATTGGCACATCATCAAATGGTGCAATTCGCTCTTTGATTTTGTCTTCAAAATCTTTGGCAGTATTGGTTTCTTTGTTGTCCACCAAATCCCATTTGTTAACCAAAATAACAACACCTTTATTGTTTTTAATGGCTAAGCGGAAGATATTCAAATCTTGTCCTTCAATCCCTTTGGTAGCATCCAACATTAGGATACAAACATCTGCATTTTCCAAAGAACGAACAGCACGCATGACAGAGTAGAACTCTAAATCTTCGGTTACATTCTTTTTCTTACGCAAACCAGCAGTATCAATCAACAAGAACTCTTTGTCAAATTTACTGTATTTAGCATGAACACTATCTCTTGTGGTTCCTGCTATTTCAGTAACAATACTACGATTCTCCTCCAACAAGGCATTGGTAAAGGAAGACTTTCCTGCATTTGGACGTCCTACAATAACAAATTTTGGAATTTCATCTTCAATCAATTCCTCATCTGGTAACAAACGCACCACTTCATCCAATAAATCTCCAGTTCCACTTCCTGAATTGGAAGAGATTGGAAACATTTGGTCAAAACCTAGCGACCAAAATTCATGAGAATCTAAGTGCCGTGCACTGTTATCTACTTTATTAACAACGAGAAGCACTTGTTTTTTTGTACGATGCAAAATTTCTGCCAAATGTTCGTCCAAATCCGTTACCCCCGTATTTACATCCACAATAAAAAGAATAATTTGTGCCTCTTCTATTGCAGTATGTACTTGTGTGCGAATGGCTGCTGCAAAGTCGTCTTCTGAGTCTCCAATAAAACCACCAGTGTCTACCAACATAAATTGTTGACCGTTCCACTCCGAAGAACCATATTGACGATCTCTAGTAACCCCACTAACATCGTCTACAATTGCTTTGCGCATTCCTAGCATTCTATTAAAGAAGGTCGATTTTCCTACATTAGGACGACCAACAATAGCTACTAAATTGCCCATTATAAATGTTTTGATTGTTTTTGAGCAAGCTTAATTAAGACCACTCAAAAACGATTTTTTTAATATACTTAAAACCTAAAAAAAGCCATCCCGAATCAGGTTCGGAATGGCTTTTTATCATTGGTAGTATAATTATACTACATGAATGAAGGTACGATTCTTGTATCCTTTCTTGAATTCAACGATACCATCTTTCATTGCGAAGATAGTATGATCTTTACCCAATCCTACTCCATTACCTGGGTGGAATTTAGTACCACGTTGACGTACGATGATATTTCCTGCGATAGCTGACTGGCCGCCAAATAATTTGACACCAAGACGATTGCTATTACTGTCACGTCCGTTATCCGTACTACCTACCCCTTTCTTATGAGCCATGATTTATAATTTTATAAGTTATTGACTTAAGGTTAAATAATAAGATCCAGCATTATGCAATGCTATCAACTTTAATTTTTGTGAATTGCTGACGGTGTCCGTTTTTGCGACGGTATCCTTTGCGGCGTTTTTTCTTGAACACGATGACTTTGTCACCTTTAACTTGTTCAAGAACAGTAGTATTTACTGTTGCTGCCACACTAGGAGTCCCTACTTGGAAGTTTCCTTCACTCGCTACGAGGAGTACTTTATCGAAAGTAACTTTATCACCCTCAGCAGCTTCTAAGCGATTTACGAAGATTTCTTGTCCTTCGCTCACTTTGAACTGTTGTCCTTTGATTTCTACTATTGCGTACATTTTTTTAATTAAATTGTTATCTACAAATCACAAATAGGTCACAAAGATAGTCTTCTTTATGAGATTGTCAAAAAAAGTAAGAATAATTAATGCTTTTTTTGAATGTTTTTCGCTTTTGGGCAAATTGATTACTCTGAAGTAAGAGGAGCGACTCTTTTTAGTTGAACAACTATCGTCTCTGCATGCTTGTTTGTAGGATCTAAAGATAAACTTTTTTGATAATTAATTAGTGCTAGAGTGGGATTATCATTTTTAAGGTAAGCTTCTCCTAAGGAATCAAAGGCATTGGAAGAGGTCGGAAAAGCAGTACATTCTAATTTGAACAGGTCAATAGCTTTTTTTAATTGTCCTCTTTTTAGATATTCATAACCTCTCGCATTAAGTCCTGTTTCTGATACCTTTGATAAATCTGAATGTATAAGCTCTAAAGCTTTGTCATAGCCAAGTTCTAGATAAGTAGTAATGATTTTTTTTGTAAAAAAATAAGCTTGAAGAGAAGGAGTTGTACCAGAAAGAAGTTGTTGAATATAAAACCGCATTTCCAAAAAACCTTGATCGACATCTCTATTGGTTAAGAGGATAATAGTATACCCTTCTTTTCGATAGATGCTCCATTCTGCCCCTATTCCAAAATGACCACCACTATGTCCGTATATATTGGCTGTGTTGGGATAAGGAAACTGCATACCATAACCATAGTGACTTACAGAGTCCATTGGATGTGTAAACAATGCAGTTCGGGTACTATCTAATAAGGAATAATTCTTTAAAGCTTTCGTAAACAAAAATAAATCTTCTAGCGTTGTGTAGCCACCGCCTGCGGAGTTACCCTTAACGGTTCCCATGAATGTATTGAGCTGATATTTGTTAGGGTGTAAATCTGATAAGGTATAACCTTCCGCCATATTTGGAATCACATGGTCTTGATCAAAATTCCCTGTGTTAGACATTTTTAAAGGATCTAATATATTGGTTTGGAGGTGTTCATTGTAGGGCTTATTTACTATTTTTTCTATAATTCTACCCAATAGAATATAATTGGTATTTCTATAGGAGAACTGTTCGTTAGGTAGAGATTCCATTGGACTTTGCTCATATATTGTTGCAAAATCATGCAAAGATCTATATTGACTTTTAGAGCTTTTTAGATAAATTTCATTGCCAAAGATATTAGGGACACCACTTCTATGAGTTAACAATTGTTTTATGGTGACTTGTTCTCGAATGGTCTTATTAGGATAGTCTGGTAAGTATTTTCCAAGCGTATCGGATAGTGATAATTGCCCTTTTTCTAAAAGTTGAAAAATTAAAATGGCTGTAAAAGATTTCCCAATAGAAGCATAGTTGAATTTAGTATCGACCGTATTTTTTATCTTGAAACCGAGATGAGCATAACCAAAGGCTTTCTTTAGGTGTATAAGACCATTTTTAGCAACTAAAATATTACCACTAAAGTGATCTTGCTTGGCTAATTGAGTTACATATTGGTCAATAAGTTTTATCTTTTCTTCTTTCTCTACTTTCAGAACAAGTTCTTGGGACGTATCTACTTGACAATTGGTGAGGAAAATTATAATAAAAATAATAATAGTAATTAACTTCATTAGTTTGTGTTTCTATACTTCGTGTACAAATCGTGTTAAAGTAGATTATTAGATAGAATTTTAGTCACTGAAATTCTATAATGTTGATACTTAATCTAATGAAAGATGTTTTTATGATTAAAAAACGAAACCTCGTAGAGGCAACCCACTTAAGTAAGTACTGTGTCTATAGAGTACAGTTGGATATTATTTTCTCAAGAGTGCTCTGTAATTGAAGTAAGTCATTATCACTAAGACCTGCCAATGCAGTGTTTCTATTGTACTCAATTGTAGGAGTTAATTCATCTATGACCTTGTTTCCTTTGCTTGTAATGGCTAGTTTAAATCGTCTACGATCGGATTCATTGATAGTACGTTCTAGGTAACCTTTTTTGACTAATAATTCAATAATTCTAGTAATGGAAGCATAATCCTTAAAGACCAAACCCGCTAACTCTTTTTGGTTGAGTTTAGGATATTTATGGATAAGAATAAGGGTTAAGGTTTGATCGACCGTAATGTCTTCGATTTTTTTGCCAATGTTTATCTGACAAAATTTTCGATAAGTTTTAATAGCTTGTTCTATAGTATATAAAACAGTCTCAGTAGGTGTGTTAACTTTCATGAATTATTGATTTAGTGTTTGTTGTAAGGATTTAATTTTTTCTTCTAATTCTTTTTGACTTAACTCTGTTGAAACCTTATTTTGAAGTAAATCTTGAAGTATTAGGAGATGTGCTTGGGCAAGAGCTTTTTCTTTATAGATAGTAATGTCGGGAGTGACTCCTTTATGTTCCCAGTTTGTCTTGGTTTTCATGATCGTGCTTTGAGCGATAGGAATTAATAATAAATAAGTATTATCAATAATAAAACCGTCAACAGGGTTTGCTGCACCCCCTGTTTGCTCTCCAATAACTTTGGCTAAACCATAACTCTGTAACAGATAAGGTAGTGCTTCGCCAGCAGAGAAAGTCTGAGAACTGGTCAAAAAATAAACTGCTTTGTCAATGTATTTTAAACCAGAAACTCGCTTTTGGGTGTAACTTCGACTTGTTTTATTGTTGTGTCTAGTGTAGGTAGTGCTCAGATGAATGCGCTCCTTTATAAAATAACTGCAAAATAGGCGCATCATATCTTCATTGCCCCCTCTATTTTCTCTAAGATCTATGATTAGCGTGTTGGTATTAGCAACAAAATTCATAGCAGAGGATAAAGCTAATTGACTGGCAGCAGGGTCTGCAAACCCTGTATAGTTAATGTATCCAATATTTCCATCTAAACGCCTTACTTCCTCAAAACCAAAGTTCCATCGTCGATTGATATCTCTAAATATCTTTGCTTGTTCTTTTTTTGATAAATCATTAGATAGAGGAAGCTCTTTTTCTAAATGTAATAAAACCAAATGTTTGTCTTTGCTTATTTCTTGTAAAGAAGTGGTAAGCTTTTTTGCAAAATAAATAGGAGTAAGTTGTGTATAAGAATCTATTTCTTGATAAATGAAGGAATCCATCTGATGGGCTATGTCCTGAAATATGTAGTGCTCTTTCAACTTATCAGCAATCTTTAACAGGCATTTTTTTTGAGATTCTGTTGTGGTTATTGTGTCATTCTGTATTTGAGAATAGGCAAAATTTAAAAAACCAAGGCAGAATATTCCAATTAGGATTCTTGTATTAAAGTGAAGTGATTTCATTATAATTTTTTTATTTGACACAAATATAGTTGATATGTCAAATAAAAATAATTTTTAACTACTTTTTTACAAAAAAAAGCCACAGCTAAATGAATTAACTGTGACAAACTCTAAAATTAACCAACATTCTACGTTTTTGCTATTTTACGGTCAAACTATATTGCTCTGTTGGGTTCAAAGGACAAAAATAGATATATTCCCCTTTCTTTAAGTTTACTTTTTGAGTCAGAGAAGATTCCCCATCTTTGATGGTTTTTTGTACATAACCTTCTTTGATATGATGTTTTTGCTCTGGTTTGCCTTTTGGTGCAATCACAAAACCAATTTCGTGATCAACTCCTACATTTGCAATCTCAAATTGATACGTTCCAGCCTCCAAGGTCAAACTTTGAACCGTGAACTTTCCAGGAGTTTGCTCTAGTTTTACGATTGGAGTCGTCATGGCGTCTTGAGCAGTACCAAAATGGATGAAACTAACGAATAGAATAGCGATGGCAAATAATTTACTTTTCATTGTAATAACAATTTTATGGTTTGATAATTTTTATTGTGTTAAATACTTGATGATACAAAGATGGGGAATATTGGGACGCTACTGTTAGGCTGCTTTTCCCTAGAAGTTGGCTAAACTACCTTTTGTGTAGATTTATTTAAAAATGGAAAATTTCTTATTACTTTGTAATTCTTATTATATAAACCCAAAGCAATAAAATCTAAAAAAGATGGAACCGTCTGTTGTTATTTATACCGAATACGTGAATGCATCTTTGTTGGAAGAAGTATTATTTTCGCTATCCAAGCAGGTGAGAACGAGTAGAGATGGAAAGGTGTGGGAATTTGTTATTAATAATGATTGGTACCAATTAACGATAGACGAGGCATCTTTAGATGTGATGAGAGAAGATTTAAGCAAAAAAGAAGTAACAGAAACGGGACCGTTCTATGCACTCTCTTTATCTTCCAATGCTAAGGAAGCAGGAAATCACCTACAAATGGATCAATTGATTAATTTGATAGAAAATGTACTGCCTGTTTATGGTGTGGCAAGGACTTAGTTCTTGTTAGAGCTTATTATCTTCCTTAATCGTTAAAACAGATTGCCGCTTTCGATTCAAGGTTAGCTGAGTAACATCTGGACGAGCATAATGCCCAGAAGGATCAAAGTTTTGTCGTTCTTCTAGTACTCGATTGAAGTTAATTTCTTGCACAAAAACACCTTCTTTATCAAGAATAGGTGGGACAATCCATTCACCGTTAGGACCTGCAATGCAAGAACCCCCATTGGCTAAAACAGTTGGCGCATTTGTCAGTATTTTTTCTAAATGAGGTGTATCGGAAGGAAAATCTTGTATTTGCATTAAACTAGAAACAGAAACGACAAAAGAACGAGATTCTTTGGCAATGAATTTAGTAATATCAACGGTATTGTGTAGTGAACCTGGCCAAACAGCAATGTGTAGATTCTCTCCTTGCCCGTACAGTGCTGCACGAGCTAAAGGCATCCAGTTTTCCCAACAGTTTAAGCCACCAAGCGTGAATTTTTTAAGTGGATGAACTCGCAGACCATTGCCATCACCAGCCGCCCAAGTCAAGCGTTCCTCATAAGTTGGTTGTAATTTTCTGTGGACTGATTTAATTTGTCCAACTTCATTAATATAAACCAAAGAACAATACAAGCTATGTCCACCACGATTTTGAGCTCGCTCTATTATACCCAAATAAATAGCTATTTGATGTTGTTTTGCCAAGGCGCAAAGCTCGTCTAGTTCTCCTGCTTCAATTTGTATGGAATTATTAATATAATGAGCGTGCAATTCCTTTTGAACGTTGGAATTAAATACAGCGCCATTAGTCAAGGCAATCCAAAAGGGATAACCTGGGAGCAGCGCTTCTCCAAAAACAAGCAATTCACAAGCTTGTGTTCCTGCTTCTACAATGGCCGCTTTGATTTTTTCGAGCGTGGCTTTTTTATCCAACCAAACAGGAGCGATTTGCGCCAGACCTATTTTTAGGCTATCTTTTGAGGGCATATGTTATGGTAATTGATATAAGTACCTAGTCTTAAATGTTACGGACAAGTATTTGTTAATAGAAATTTATGGATATACTCTTTTGTGCGTACGAACCAAAGCTCATCCCATGCTGCGTTATGGTCTCCTCTGCGTAGAGAAAGTAAGGTGGATGGATAGTTTAATTCGTTATTTATTTGATTGATAACTGCGGTGCCATCCAATTCGATGACTTGTGTGCCAATAGGACTACGTGCCCAATCTCTGCGATAAGGAACGATTTCATCTTGCGTGCCTTGTATTCCAAGAAAAGGAGGGTGAGCACCTTCTTCAATTATATTTTTATCATAAACAGCTCCTGCAATCACTATACTTCCCGCAATGTTAGAGGTATGTTTAGAGTGTCCACTATTGCCTTTAATACCACCATTACGCTTAAGAATGTTTTGAATGTCGCTAGGAACTTCTTCCATTAAATCCAAATAGGCTACCTGTGCTGCCATGATTCCTCCAGCAGAATAGCCGCCAACAAAAATTTTATTGGTATCAATTTTATATAAATTTTTTCCTGCTGCATCTGCCTTAAAAAAACGAATGGCAGCATGTAAATCGTGGGTGGCACGAATGGCTGTTTCCATATATTCTACTTGATCTGGCATTTGGCGTTTACGCCATTTCCTGTAATCAATGCTTGCACTGACCCACCCTTTGCGGGTAACAAATTCACACAGACCATGAAAATCAGATTTATCACCAAAACAAAAGTAACCACCATGTGCCCAAATAACCAATGGGCGTAATAAAGCCTTGTCTTCTTCAGGTTCAAAGATGTCCATTTTTAAATCAATGGTTTTCTTTTGCATGGTGATATTGCGACCATATATTACATTATCATGCATTTTTAAATGTGTAAAAATATCAGTTTCAAAACGCCCATTTTTGCAATCTAAATTTTTCGATGAACCTTTTGTACTAATGGAAGATTGCTGATTTTCTGAGGGGGAGGTATTGGAACAGCTCAAGTACATGACCACAAGAGTTGTTAGTAGCAATAAAGATTTGTAATTCATGGTGGATTGATTTAGAAGAAGGTATCTTTTTGATAATCGTACATTATAAAGATAAAAACAAAAAGAAGACCTATGAAGTATTACTACATTTTAAGCTTTTTTTTAACAATATTATCAATAACAGCCTGTCAACTTCCCTTAGAGGACAGGACTAAAAAAGAGGTGAAAAGTTTATCAAATGTAGATTCTATTTTAGTAGTAAATGAAGGTGCCGTTTTAATTGCAGATCAGGCTATTTATGGAGACTTGCCTGATAGTGTGATTGCTGAAATAAAAGAAATGGATCTTTTATTAGCACAAGCAGATGAAAAAATACGACAAGCAGCAGCAGAGGAAGCAGCTTTGGAGCAAGAATATTTGGAGCACCTTAAAGTATTAGATACTGTTTCACTAAAAGATTGGAATGATTTATCTCCAAGAGCTTTCAAACGAGAACAACTTTCTTTTGAGAATGTACAAGCAATTTATGATAGTAATCTCAAACACGTTCAACAATTACTTAGCATTAAAGGGATTCATTCTTTTGAAATTGATTTATATTTACGAGCATTCAAGGAAGAGGGAATTTTGGAATTGTGGGTGAAACCAAAAAGTAAAAAGCAATATACCTTAGTCACAAGCTATCCTTTCTTTCAAGGTATTAGTATCCTTGGTCCCAAGAAAAGATTAGGAGATCACCAAGTTCCTGAAGGCGTTTATGCCATTGATTATTTTAACCCAAAAAGTTTGTTTAACATTTCTTTATGTATTAATTATCCTAATACCGCAGATGCTATTCGAAATACGAGGGAAACAAATCTAGGTGGAGCGATTTGTATTCATGGAGGGGAAGCCTCCGTTGGCTGTTTGGCAATAACAGACTTGAGAATTCCTAATGTTTATATTTTAGCAATAGAGGCCAAAGATAAGGGGCAAGAAAAAATTCCTATACATATATTTCCTAGCCGCTTGACCAATAAAAAGTTGGCAGAATTGGAAAAGCGTATTGAGGAAAATGTTGATTTTGTTTGTCTATGGAGAAGTCTGCAAACTTTATATGCTTACTTTGAAAAGGAAGAAAAATTGCCAATCATTAAAACAACCTCTAAGGGGGTTTATAAGATAGAGATGCCTTAAATTTTCAATAAAGGATTGTGAATGACTAAGAAGTTCGTAATAATGTGTATTTTTGGTGAAAGAACCGCCCCTTTCTTATCATATTAAAAATATACAAAAACATGAAAAAATACTTACTGCTAAGTTTGTTATCTTGGTTCATTATGGGTTCCTGTATGGGACAAATCACTTATACTTCAATTAGTTTTCCTCAGGCTGGAGACATTTTAGCTGTTTCGACAGCAGTTGATTCTACCTTAACAATTACCCCTCCAAGTGCAACAGCAACAACTTGGGATTTCTCACAACTAACAGCTGTAACGACTAATTATGATACCATACAAGCAGCTTCATCAGGTGCTTTTTATGCTCAGTTTCCAGATTCAGATGTCTTGCAACCTTTGTTAGGACAGGTAGGAGTTTCTTATACAGATGTTACCGCTACTCAAATAGAACGTATAGGGGGAGGTTTTGAAATTCTAGGGATCTCTTTTATTAATGCTTTTGCAAATACGCATATTACACAAACAGTACCTTTGACTTATAATGATATGGCATCAGATGCTTATGCCTTTCGATTCAGTGAGCACATTGATAGTGTTCCTTTTTTGCGTCAACTGGTTGATTCTTTGGTGAGTGGTTTGCCTTTTGGTTTAAGCCCTGACTCCGTTAGAATCGCAATAGATGGAGATGAAGATCGTGTTGTAGATGCTTGGGGAACTTGTGCCATGGCAGATAGTACTTATGCTGTTCTACGTCAAAAAGTAGTGACTGATTTTGAAGTGAAATTTGAAGTTAGTGTAAATGCTTTTGGTAGTAATATATGGGTTAATGTTGCTAATTTTATTCAATTACCTTTTCCAACATCAGGAACAACAGTGCAATACAATTTTCTATCAGAAGGAATAAAACAGCCTTTGGTTAGTATAACAATGGATAGCTCAGAATCTAGGGTAAATAATATAGAGTATTTAGACACTACGGTGAATAATCCACCCAATACGATTGATGTTCGTTATTTGCAGAATGAAATTACTGCTCAAATCTATCCAAATCCAGCACAACAAAATGTACAAGTACAAGTTGCTCGTACTGATATTCCTATGAATGGCTATGACTTGTTGGTTGTAGATTTATTGGGACGTGTTGTTTTGTCAGAATCGAATGTTCAAAATGAAACCCATACTATTAATGTTAACCGTATTGCTAACGGACATTATATAGTAGTATTAAGAAATCAAAGTGGGGAAATACTCAAACGAGCACCTCTGGAAATACAAAAATAGAGCTTAATACGGAATTGATTAAAGGATGTCGTATAATAGAAGCATAAATTCAAGAAACGCCTACTCAGAAATACTTCTAGAGTAGGCTTCTTATTTTAACGTGAATTTCGGATTAAAACCTTTTTAACTCACTGATAATTAGATTTTAGAGACTTGAGAAACTAATACGAAATTAAATAATCTATGTCGTAATAAAAGGGTCTATGTTTCCTACTCATCGTCAGAAAGGCTTAGGATAGCTCATCTAGGATTCCCACCACGAAGTAGCAGCGCAGCTAATGAAACTTAGGAACTATCCTTTCACTTGCTTCCTTGATTAGAAAAAATTTGTACGACATCCCTTTTTTAATTCCGTATAAGCACTAAATGCTAGAAATGTAATAAAATTGACCAATGATAAATAAACGACAAATTAATACAGTTAATTAAATGTTGTTAATCAGATGATTAGGATAGTTGATGTTATGAGTTTAGCCCGAAATGCACATTATTTTACTAGAAGTTCTTCACAGCATTACATTTGCTTCCTAGGAGTATGGACAAAATTGATGCACCGCCCATATTATATATTTACTTTTTTTTTAAAGAGACCAAAAAACGGAATAAATTATTATATGCAAACTTATTTTAATAGCTTTGCAGCCTTTTAAAAAAAAAGCTTCTAAAAATTAAAATTTTCTATGAAAAAAGAGTTATATATAATGTTTTTTTTTGTTTTTACATCACTAACTGTAAGTTTTAGTCAGTGTACGAATGGAATTATCTGTACCTATACAGAACAAGATTTAATTAATAGAACAGGGACTTTAACAATTAATTCAGGTGAAATTCTATGTATCGAAAATAGCATCTGCGTTGGTAGTACCTCAAGGTGGCCCGTTACTTGTCCTAACACAAATTCTATTTCTACTATTAACAACCTTGGTGAAATTAGGATTTGTGAAAGTGTAACCTTTGAGTTTTCAGGAAGCCTTCAAAATAGTGGAGAAATAAATCAACTTGGCGGTAACTCATTGATAGTCTTAAATGGTACAATGGACTGTGTGGGAGGTGGAGTTATTAATTGCGTAACACCAGGATTATCTACATGTATTGATATTAGTGGGGCTAAACTTTCAGGAACTGATATTTGCTTTAACAACGATAGTAATTGTCCAGAAAATCAATTAACCAGTTATTGCCCATGGAAGGCAGGTCCAGCAGCAGGGATAAATGTGGGAAGTTCTTGTTTTCTAACTGGTTCGCCAAGTACTCTCGTGCTATTGGACATAAATGACTTGATTGTTTTTGATGTAGATCTTTGGGGAACAGAACAAGTCAAACTATCTTGGGAATTTAACGAAGCAAGTTTTTCAAGTATAGAACTATTAAGTTCTGTAGATGGAATCTATTATGAAAAAATCAAAGAATTACAGAATCTGACGAACATAAAATCAGGAACTTATATACATGATACTCCTCATATTGGTCATAATTATTATAAAATGAAAATGATAGAGAATGATGGAACGTATTACTATTCAAATATTAGGAACATAAGTATACCTAAGGATTCAAAAAACACCAAGTTTTTTCCTAATCCAGTAAAGACAAAAATGTCTTTCTCCGAAAGTATTGAAAGACTTGTTATTAAAAATATAGTAGGAGAAACGTTTTTTATACAGACAGATGTTCGTGCTTCCGTAGATCTTAGTCACCTCCCGAATGGGGTTTATATAGTGATTATGGAGAATGATGGAAATAACAGTGTCGATAACTTTATAAAAATATAGGAAGGAATAAAGCATGATGTAACTTAAATCTATCAATTGGAATTGATTAATTCCCGTCGTAATAAAAAGATCTATTAGCTTTGCTGAACTACGTTTCTTCGTACTTTTTGTCAAAAAATCTTGAGATAGCCCGCTATTTCAAGCTTTTTATCTTCCCTCGATTAGAAAAAATAGCCCTCTTTTATTTGTACGACCTCCCTTTTTAAATCCCGTATAATTTAAGAAACGACTCTTTTTAAAGCAATCTTTTATTCATTTGATTTTTATCCTCAAAATACTTATTTTTGAAACTCTTTTACGCAGAAGAGTTATAGTTTTAAGAAATGAAAAATCACACAACAGATATAAAAGCATGATAAACAGAATTGCTCAGAAATTAAATTTAGCCCCAAAATCGGTAGAAAGTGTTATTGAATTATTTGAAGGTGGTGCCACTATTCCATTTATTGCTCGATACCGAAAAGAAGCGACAGGAAGCTTAGATGAAGTAGCGATTATGGAAATTTTTGAAGAATGGGAGCGCCAAAAAGATGTTCTCAAACGTCAAGAATCAATCTTAAAAACAATTGAAGGGCAAGAAAAATTAACCCCTGAACTGAAGGCTAGAATTGAACGTACTTTTGATTTGACGCAATTAGAAGATATTTATTTGCCTTATAAAAAGAAACGTCAAACTCGTGCGGCAAAGGCTAGAGCAAAAGGTTTAGAAGGCTTGGCAAAGCTGCTGTTGGAACAACAAAACGGAAATATAGAACAAGCGGCAAAACGCTTCGTAAAGGGAGAAGTTGTAGATGTGGAAGATGCTTTGCAGGGTGCCAAAGATATTATTGCAGAGTGGATTAATGAGGATGAGAAAGCAAGAAATGCCGTACGTCGCCAGTTCGAACGTTATGCAAAGAGTGTGGCTAAATTGGTAAAATCTAAAAAAGAAGAAGCCATCAAATACAAAGATTATTTTGAATTTGAAAAGTCTTTGGATCGAGTGCAACCGCATCAACTATTGGCTATTCTAAGAGCAGAAAAAGAAGGCTTCTTAAAAGTAAATATTGAGCCAGAAGAGTTCCGCCCTTTGGAAAGCTTGGATCGTATGTACTTAAAAGGAAAAAATGAAGCAGAGGATATCGTAGCAGATGCGATTACAGATGCTTACAAACGCTTGTTAAAACCTTCGATTAGCACAGAATTTAGAAACAAAGCAAAAGAAAAAGCAGACGAACATTCTATTCATATTTTTGCGACGAATTTGCGCCAATTATTGTTGGCTTCTCCTTTGGGGCAAAAGCGTATTTTAGCGATTGACCCTGGTTTTGCGACAGGTTGTAAAGTAGTTTGTCTCTCAGATACAGGAGATTTGAAAGAACATACGGTTATTTACCCAACGCCGCCTCGCAACAAAACAGCAGAAGCAGAACGCATTATTACTCGTTTGGTACAAAAATATGACATCGAAGCGATTGCTATTGGCAATGGAACGGCTGGACGAGAAACAGAGGCTTTTGTTCGTGGTCTGAACTTTAAACATAAAGTAGACATCTTTTTGGTCAACGAAAGTGGTGCCTCTATTTATTCTGCTTCTGATATTGCTCGAAAGGAATTTCCAGACGAAGATATTACGGTTCGTGGTTCAGTTTCCATTGGGCGTCGCTTGGCAGATCCTTTGGCGGAATTAGTGAAAATTGACCCAAAATCAATTGGAGTTGGGCAGTATCAGCATGATGTAGATCAAAAGAAATTACAATCCAAATTGGATGCAGTGGTAGAGAGTTGTGTGAATGCAGTCGGCGTTGATTTGAATACGGCAAGCGAGCATTTATTGACTTATGTCTCTGGTTTGGGCTATAGTATTGCTCGGAATATTGTAGCGTATCGCAAGGCAAATGGCTCGTTTAATAGCCGCAAAGAATTGTTGGAAGTTCCTCGTTTGGGAGCCAAAGCGTATGAGCAAGCGGCTGGTTTTTTGAGGGTCAAAAATGCTAAAAATCCATTAGATAATACAGCAGTTCATCCCGAATCTTATCCTTTGGTCAAGCAAATGGCAAAAGACTTAAAGTGTAAAGTGGAAGACTTGATTACTAATGCAGAATTGCGCAAACAAATTGACCTACGTACCTATACTTCTGAAAAAGTAGGTTTACCGACCTTGAAGGATATTTTTAACGAATTGGAAAAACCAGGACGTGACCCTCGGGCTACTCGTCAAGTATTTACCTTTGCTAATATTAGTACGATAGAAGAACTAAATTCGGGCATGAAATTGCCTGGCGTGGTGACTAATATTACTGCTTTTGGTGCCTTTGTAGATATTGGAATTAAAGAAAATGGCTTGATTCACAAATCAAAAATGAGCCATAAATTTGTAGACGATCCTGCTACTATATTGAAGCTGGGACAAGAGTTGGAAGTGACGGTGATGGAGGTCGATTTGGGGCGCAAGCGTATTCAACTTTCTTTGGTGGATTAATAATGTGTATTGTAATTTAAAAGATGGAGGATTTGAAAATAAATTATAATAAAATATTTTCAAATCCTCAAATCAGTTATGTAGCTTACCCAAGAGGAATTTTAATCACATAAGTGCGTTGTTCCTTATTACTCAAGGTAGCGTCCAACAACCACGGATTATACAATTTAAGCATTCGATACGAAATTTGATGCTTTTTTGCATAAGCAGCTAAGTCTGAAATACTTCCTTTTTCTACAATTGTTTTGAAAGTAGGCATAGGTGGATAAAGGTCTTTTTGTGAAAGGTTGAAGCCATAGGATTCAGGAGTTTGCATGATGGTTTTGATCGCCATGATTCTTAGAATATAACGTGCAGTTTCTGCATTCAAATCCAAGTCAAAATAGTTTTTTCCTCCTTGCTTCTCAAGCTGTTTTCTAAGCCCTGGACCGCCCATATTATAGGCAGCGGCAGCCAATGTCCAAGAACCCAATTGTTGATAGGCTTCTTTTAGATGCTCGCAAGCTGCAATGGTTGCTTTTTCTAGATGATAACGCTCATCTACTTCATTATTAACTTCCAAGCCCCTTCCTTTTGCCGTCTTGGGCATGAATTGCCAAAAACCTTTTGCTCCCATAGGAGACGTTGCGTTGGATAGAGCAGACTCTGCGACGGCTAGATATTTAATATCATCAGGAAGACCTTGTTCTTTTAAAATAGGTTCGATAATAGGAAAATAACGATTGGCTTTTTTTAAGAACAGTAGGGTAGAAGAGTGCCGAAAGCAATTGGAAATTAGCTCTCTATCAAAACGCTCTTTGGCGTCGAAATTGTCCATAGGTAAAAGCTCTCCCGCAAAGTCTACTTTTTCTGGAATGAGTGGAGCAGTAACGCCTTCTCCTGTCAAGGTATTGCTGGTATTTCCTGTGGCTGTTTTGGGTATTTGAAAACTAAAAAACAAGAACAACAAGCCAACGATAGGAAGCAATAAAAGTAAGCGGTAAACACTATTTTTTTGAAGCGATTTATCTTGAGCAATCATTTTGATGCGATTTAATGTTAATGAATGACTAAAGTGGTTGCCGAAGGCAAACTGGTTGGATAGAGAAGCATATTTCGCAATAAGTTGCTGATATTGAATAGCATCAACACCTTGGGCAAGCAACACTTGATCTACTTGGTATTCGTGTACCTCAATCAAGTTTTTTCGGAACCAATAAATAAAAGGATTAAACCATTGAAAAAGACAGAGTATTTCTGTCCAAAAACGATCAATGCTATGTCTCAATTGAGCGTGCACACGTTCGTGTTGAACAATCAGAGATTGATCTTTTGATTCCCAAATGTTTTTGCTGATTAAAATATAATGCATAAACGTAGCAGCATAATTGGGGGAATTCAAAAGCACAAATTGATGACCATTTTTTTGAATGTTATGATGACTAAAAACAGTGTAAAAGAAATGAATTAATTGCCCTAAAAAGCGGAGACTCACGATTATAAAACCAATACAATAAAGAATTAAAAGCCAATTTTTATCACACATAAAAGACTGCTCCAAAGAACTAGCCTTAGCATGAAATGACTCGCTATTATCTAAGTTTTCTACTACATCAAGACCTAATATGGTAGGGACTTGTTCTTCTAATAAATCTGCCTCTGTTAAAGTATAGTTTTCTACTTTTTGAGCATCCAAGATGTTATCAAAAGTAAAAAAAGAATAAGTAGTAGATTCAATTTGTATGAATGGTAATAGCGTAGTGGTTAATAATATAAATAGCAGGCTTACTCGCCTTAGAGTTAGCGATGTTTTGGAACGAAGTACAACGCAATAAAGCGTAGTTAGTATGCTTAATGTACTTACCGAGACCAAAAGATATCGAGTTAAATCCATTTCCTAAGTGTTTTTAAGCAAAAAAATTAATAACTAGGTAAGAAACCTTTTGGGTTAACTTTTTCCCCATTTTCTACGACTTCAAAATGTAGATGCGGTTTGGTGCTTGTCCCTGTATTACCAACCGTTCCAATTACGGCACCTTGTGTAAGTTGTTGACCAACCTCTACCTTAATTAAATCCATGTGTGCATACATCACTTGAGTTTTGTCATCAACTTGAAGAATGATATTGTTTCCATACCCTTTTTCAGAATGTTGAACTCTAATGACTGTTGCATTTTGAACGGCTAGAATTGCTGTTCCCAAGGGGGCTATAAAATCTACTCCAGTATGTAGTTTTTCAATTTTTTTAATAGCATGTAAACGCATTCCATAACCTACCGTTTTTTGAAATTTCCCCTGTTCAATAGGTAAAATAAAATAATTGTTTTCGGATGAAATGCTTAGGGTATATGGCGTTGTTGCACTAGGAAATGTTGGTGTTTGAAAGGCAAACAAACTAACTAATATTCCTATTGCAGGGATTAATAATAAAATTCGATAAGTACTGAATGAATGAAACGATTTATTTTGAGCAATCATCTTAATACGATTTAAAGTTAAAGAATGGCTAAAATGATTTCCGAAACGAAATTGATTGCACGAAGTAGCATATTGAACAATGAGTTGTTGGTATTGAATGCTATCAATTCCACTAGCAACTATAGCTTGATCTACCTGAAATTCGTGTACTGCAATCAACTCCTTTCGAAACCAATAGATGAAAGGATTAAACCACTGAAAAACGCATAAAATTTCCGTCAAAAAACGATCGACACTGTGCCATAAATCAACATGTTTGGATTCATGTTGTGTTATGAGTAATTTATCTTCTGATTCCCAAATATTTTTGCTGATAATAATATAATGCATAAATGCAGCAGCATAATTGGGTTGCTTTACAAGGACATAATGATAATTATGTTGTTGAATAATGGTATTGGACAAAGCCCAATAGCAGAATTGTCCTAATTGTAGTAAAAATCGAATGCCCCAAACCCAAACTCCTAGTCCATAAAGAAATAAAAGCGAGTTGGAATAATTCATCGTACTATAGAATGATTTTTTAGGGCTGTTTTCTTCCAATAAAGGAAGTGATTCTACCCAATAATCTCTAAAACCTACTTCCCCAAAATAAGGAAAGAGCGGCACAGCAAAGGGATTATAAAGTCCTTCAATATGTAAGAAAGGCAACAAAAATGAAACCAACAAAATGGTACACAAAGCATAGCGTTGAGTGCGAAAAGAGACCTTAGAATGAATCGTTAGTCGATACCATATCAATAGTAGACTTAATGTACAGACCGAAATTCCAAGACATCGAATACAACTCATTTTTCCAAGCGTTTTTTATCCTCAATCTGTTGTTCTATAATTTGTTTCATTTCTTCTAGTTCATCCAACGACAGTTCGTTGTCTTTTGCAAAAAAAGAAGTGAACCGAGTAGCTGAATTATTAAAAAATCGAGCAAAGAAACCTTTGAAAAAACCAGAAAAATATTCCTCTTGACTAAGAAGTGGGTAATATTCATTGGTTTTTCCATAGGTGTTGAAACCGATGTATTTTTTCTTAACCAAAACTCTAATAACTGTTGATACCGTAGTATAAGCAGGTTTTGGGTCTTGGTAAGCATCGACAATATCTTTTAGAAACGCTTTTTTGAGCGTCCAAAGATGATGCATTACTTGTTCTTCAGCTTTTGTTAATCCTTTCATAATTCAAATGTATGACTATTTTTATAGTAATACAACTATTTTTATAGTAATGTTTTGTTTTTTATTTTTAACAATTATTTAATTTATTGATTTTTAGTTATTTGTGTCGGTGTGTTGGATTTAGTTTTTATATAATTTTTCTTTTTGATAGAAGGTTTTTATTTTAAGGAAACGTAATTTTTTAATTTTGAAAAACGATTTAATGAAAATCTTATACTTAGTACGACATGCCAAATCAAGTTGGAAAGAAGCACATTTATCAGACATAGATCGTCCTTTGAATGAAAGAGGAAAGCGAGATGCACCATTTATGGGAAAGCTTTTGTACGAAAAGGGTATTGAACCAGATGTTCTCATTTCTAGTCCAGCCAAACGAACGAAAATGACAGCCTTGGCTTTTGCAGAAGCATTGGATTATCCCAAGAGTCGAATTAAGATAAATCCTAAAGTATATGAAGCGGGCGTATTGGATTTGTTTCAGGTCATACATCATTGGAATAATGACTTGGATTCAGTAATGTTGTTTGGGCATAATTTATCCTATACTGATTTTGCAAATGTTTATGCCAAGCCAAACTTAGATAATGTGCCAACAACAGGGATTGTTGCTATTGAGTTCAATGTAATGAAATGGGAGGAAGTTACTGCTGAAAATGGGGAAGTGTTATTTTTTGAATATCCTAAAAAGTATTTCTCCAAATAGTTTTTTATTATCAATCGACTAAAAATAGCTGTTCATCTAAAATAGGTGCCCCATCATCTGTTTATCGTATCTTTGCATTAAACTAAGCAACTAAACTATTGTCTAATTAGGACTGAATAGTTTGGTTAAATATTAGTAATACTTGCTAACACATTACATTATGAAAATTTTATGTACCCTATTTTTTGTCCTAACAACTAGTGCTTTATTACTTGCCCAACCTGGAGGTAAAGGAGGTGGTAGAGAAATGCCAAAAATTGCTAAAATAACAGGAACAGTATATGATTCTATTAGCCAAAAACCATTGGAGTTTACAACGGTGTCCGTCTTTAGTCTCCGAGATTCTGTTTTAGTGGGTGGTGTTATAACCGATGAAAAAGGCAAATTTGAAATCGACCAATTGCCAATTGGGAGACATCGTGTGACGATTAATTATATGGGGTATGAAACCTATACTATCCAACCCGTTAAATTGCCCCCAAATGATCCTAATGCCGATTTAGGGAAAATTTATATCAGCCCAACCGCTGCAACTTTAGAAATTGCAGAAGTAACGGCGGATAAAGCTGTGTTTGAATTAGGTTTGGACAAAAAGGTCTTTAATGTTGATAAAACAAATTTAGGAGACAGTGAGAATGCTACAGAAATCCTAAGAAATACGCCAACTGTAGAGGTTGATTTTGATGGTGCTGTGAAAATTCGTGGCTCAGAAGTTCAAGTGTATATCAATGGAAAACCAACTGGATTAACAGGAGATAGTCAAGCAGAAATTTTGGATCAATTGCCTGCCAATAGTGTCAAAAAAATAGAGTTGATTACTAGTCCTTCTGCTAAATATGATCCTGAAGGTGGTTCAGGGATTATTAATATTGTCTTGAAGAAAAATGTCTTGGAAGGCTTTACTGGCTCTGCCAATGTTTCTGTTGGAACCTCTACTTGGAATCCTTTTAAACGCTATAGAGGTGGTTTAAGCTTGAATTTTAGAAACAACAAGATCAATATCTTTTCAAATTTTAGTTATAACTATGGTGAAAACCTAAGTCGTGGGTACAACTATCGTCGCACAACAAGACCTGCCGATACTTCTTTTTTGGAGCAATATACGAATAGTACACGTATACGAAATGGTGGTATGGCTCGTGTTGGAATGGATTATTATTTTGATGATTATAATACCTTGACGATTGCTGCACGTATTCGACCTAGTGGTGGTGGGAATAACAGTCGCATACAATATGATTTTTTTGATGCGAATCAAGATAAGACTCAAATTAATGAGCGTTTGAATGATGGAGACCGTAATCGTTTTAGCATGACGTATAATGTGATTTATGCTAAAGTGTTTAAACAAAAGAAGAAAAAAGGAGAAGGAGCTGGTCCTCGCCGAGACAACTCTAAAGATGCTGGTGGTGGGCGAAAACATTGGCGTGGACATGGCGATGGTCGTGCTAGTGGTCGTTCAGGAACAATGGGCGATAAGCAAGAGTTGGTAATTGATTTGCAGTATTCTATGAATGACAATACTAGTTTTGAAACCTTTTCAGAACAGTTATATACGCCAAGCTGGACAGAGGTAAACAATACGCCAGATTCTCAACGAACGGCAAGTTACAACAAAATGCATCAAGGAACGGTAATGATTGACTACACGCATCCTTTTGGAAAAGAAATGAAATTCGAAGTTGGGTACAAAGGAAATATTCGTTGGATGGGCAATGATTTTAAATCAGAAACCTTTGATTACAATCAAATGCAGATGGTGAATGATGCTGGACGAACTAATAATTTCCAATTTCAAGAGCAAGTACATGCTTTGTATGCTACTTTTGCACACAAAATTGGCAAGTTTAATTATAAATTAGGTTTGAGAGGAGAGTATACCTTGGCAGATTCTAGATTGGTTTTTCCAACCGATTCGACCTTTGTGAATAACTATCCTAGTATCTTCCCAACCATCAATATGTCTTATGCCTTGGCAAAGAATCAACAGTTACAAT
>ENA-ORXM01002330-ORXM01002330.1-marine-metagenome-genome-assembly--contig:-NODE-2330-length-22580-cov-4.007688_pt1 | contig 22580 bp, 18 predicted proteins | sample MGYA00237867_ERZ511480 | MGnify/ENA primary metagenome ERZ511480 (study PRJEB26309, sample SAMN06266103) | marine metagenome | isolation source: Algal blade | place: United Kingdom:Sidmouth, United...
TTTGAAGCATATAACCTAGTTTCATGCGTTCCCGTTAATCCATCTTGTGTAGATGGGTCAGGTCTGGCGGCCGCTTTTGCGGTCACACGTGCATCTCCTGCCTCTGCGTCGATTATCCAACTATTATGTACAATTATTTGGTCACCGTTATTTATGTTTCCCTCGGTCGATGGCACCCTAAATATTGGATTGGCCACATCTCCGCCTCCCAAACCGAAAATATGTTTTGGCCCCAATTGCAAATCTCCGTCCAAATCGAAATAAGAGTTGGAGAGCGCGGTTAAAGCTGCGTCACCATCTCCTGCATAAACTGCGGCAACGGATGCCACCGCCCTATTGAATTGGGTAAAAGTGGCAGGGGTATCAAAACCGTCAAATCCACTACTTAAGGGAAAAGCAAAACTACCTCCGGCGCCACCTAGATTCGTTTGCGCCTCATCAAGCAACGAACGAACTTCCGCAATTGCCCCATCAAACTCTAGAATTGGCCCAAGATTATCGGGATCGGCCACTTCAAGGCGTGCCCTTCCATAAGACTTTAAAATCTGTATAAGTTCGTATGCCTTGAATGTTTTTGCAACGCCCAAATAACCGTTCGCCTCAGATTCAGAAACAAATTCTGTATTTACGGCGGCATCGATAAGAAGATTTGCGTTTTTGATGGCCCGATAGCTACCGTTCCACTGTGCGGTGCTGTAAAAAGAGTTGTTGTCAAGACCTATTCCTTCCTTTCCGAGCACATCGCCCGTATTACGGGGGTCGGCATCAAACAGGTACAGTTCTCGAGCTATTGAACCGCTAGCGGTCACTTCTGTGCCGAGACCGTTTCTCAAAGTGGCCTCGATACCGACCACCAATTCATTGAGTTGCCCCTTTGCCGCATTTTCTTCGACCCCGTTAACACTGGGTCCGTTCGGGTCGACCACTTCTTCGATAGTACATGAGCATACCATAACAATGGTCAAGGCCCACATCGAATTCACTAACTTTTTTATTTTATTTTTCATCATCAATTTTTTAGAAAGTTACGTTTACATGGAAATAAAACTGTCTAGAACTTGGAAAAGGTGTTACTTCGATTCCACTCGACAATCCTGTACCTCCGTTGACCGATACTTCCGGGTCATAACTGCTGTAATCGGTTATCGTGAAAATATTTCTTCCTGAAAATCCGAATTTAACGGCCTCTACGGTATCCCCGAAAACATTGTCCATAATTTGCGAGGGCAGTCGGTAATAAATGGCAGCCTCCCTTAGCCTTAAATATCCTGCCGGTTCTACGAATCGCAATCCGTTTGCAGGTGTACCCAAGCGTTCTTGGCCTGCAGCCGTTTCTAAATCAGGTGTAACGCCCCCTAAATCGGTAAGGAACGCAGAAAGGTTTAGGTTGTCGCCGCCTTCCTTCAACTGAAAAAGAAATGAAACGTCTAAATTCTTGAATAACGTCAAATTATTGCTAAAGCCCATTTGAAAGTCAGGTTCTACGTTACCGATTTGTGTAGGCTCCGAAACCCCGTCGCCATCATTGTCGAGGTTAGTGACCAATTGGGTTACCGGTTGGCCTTCCTGAATATAAAAAGTTCCCAAGCCAAGACCAAAGCCTGCGCCCGGTTGCGGAAACGCGGGTACTTCGAGCCGAGTTACCTCCGATCGGTTACGGTACCACTGAATGTTCGTATTCCATCTGAAATTTTCAGAATTCACGATTTCGGCCCGCAGGGCAAGCTCTATACCCTTATTCTGTAAGTCACCTAAATTGGTAGTCTCTTGGGTGAACCCCGAAGATGCTTCCAAGGCCCTTGTCAAGATCAGGTCTTTTACCTGCTTGTCATAATAGGTAGCTTCCAATGAAATCTTATTGTCAAAAAGACCTAGGTCAAAACCTACTTCAAATTCTTGGGCGGTTTCAGGTTCTACATCTGGGTCACCTTTTGTACCAAGAGCCCCCTGACCAATATTACCTCCAATGTTGTTGGTGCCAAGGCTGGTAAACGTAGAACCGAAGTTTGCCGGGCTACCGGTTTCTCCATAAGCAGCCCTAAACTTTAATTGGCTTACCCCTTCTCCGCTCCAAAAATCAAAATTAGCCACATTTACCGCTAGCGAAGCCTTCGGAAATCCGTAGAACTTATTAGGGTCTCCGTTTCTACTCGATTTGTCCAAACGATAGCCTACGGTGGCAATGATTTGATCTTTATAATTACCTTCAAGTTGACCAAAGTATCCAAAGTCCTCTTCTTCGGTGCGCCGCTGATCAATAACCTGATTTACCGATTGGTCGACGCTCGTCTGCCCTGCGGCCAATAAAGAACCTCTACTGTTGACCAAATTCGATTGTTGGGATAGGTAGGTAATACCGCCCTGTGTCGTTAATGCGAGATCACCTTCTAGCGCATCATGGTTCCATACCATAATGGCCTGAGAATTGAACTGTGTGAAATTATTTTTTCCGACTCCGACAAAGCCTCCTTGACCCCCTATTTGGGCCTGATGTGTTTCGGGAACATAAACGTAAGTCTGGTTCGCCAAATAATCGAGGCCTCCGCTTAGAACAAATTTTAACCTGTTCTTTTCAGTAGTAATCAACTTTGTATTTAAGGTCATACCTTGAACAAGGCGGTCATTACTTTCTTCGTTTTTCGCATTATCCCTTACGAATACAGGGTTACCTGAATAGTTCGGATTGTTAGGATAGTTGCCGTTGGCATCAGGGAATAAATCGTTCCATGGGCGGGTAAAGGCCAATGTGTAACCGTAACTTAATCCACCCTCGTTTTCATTGCCCGTAAAACTTCTGCTCGAACTACTTCGCGTATAGTTCGTTGTAGAAGTAAAGTCGAAGATGTCCGATATTTTGTGTTCGATATTCGTTCGAAGCGATAGTCTATCGAACCCTGTGTTTTTAATGATTCCCGCTTCATCCCGGTAACCACCTCCTACGTAAAATTTTGTTTTTTCATTTCCGCCTGTAGCGTTTATACGGGTATCGGTTATAAAACCAGTTTCGCCATATATAATATCCTCATAATCAAAGAGGCTGCCGCGAGACCCGATCGTCGCATCATATTTTGCCCTTTCGGCAGCATTAAAAGTACTCTCTACGGATTGTGCCGTCCACGGCCGAAGCCCCAAGGGGTTTGCAATTTTGTTTACGCCAACATCTTGGCTAAAGCTTATCTTGGTCTTACCGGATTTACCGCGCTTTGTCGTAATAAGTATGACCCCGGCATTACCGCGCTGCCCATAAATGGCAGCGGCCGATGAACCTTTTAATATCTCCATATTCTGGATATCATTAGGATCAAGGTCGGCCAAACGGTTACTTGAATTTTCTTCGTTACCGGCGTTCGCCCCCGAAGCGAATCGGAGTCCGGAAGGTACTTCTACATTATTGTAATAGACCCCATCAACGATGATTAGCGGCTGGTTGTTTCCGTTAATTGAAGAAACCCCTCTTAAACGCAGTGCGAAACCACCACCGGGCGCTCCCGAACTAGAGGTGATATTAACCCCTGGCACCTTACCATAGAGTGCACCGTCGACCGTACTCTGTCCAGTAGTACCGACCAGTTCTTCCGAAGATACCGTAGCTACCGCATTGGCCAGGTTTTCACGTTTTACCGAACTCGCCAGACCGGTTACCACTACTTCATCGAGCCCTGTTACGGATTCTTCTAGATTAACATCTAATGTTGCGGCACCTGTTACCTGTATTTCTTTTGGTGAATACCCTAAAGCTGAAAAAACCAGAATAGCAGGAAAGTTGTCTACTGTTATTTCATAATTGCCATCAAAATCGGAGGTTGTTCCATTTGTAGTGCCTTTGACGACCACATTTACTCCGGGGGCAGGTAAATTGTTGTTGTCGGTAATATTTCCTTGAATCGTTTCTTGTGCAACCATCAAAATCGGTACAGCAAAAAACAATAGGAAACATACCCTTTTGAATAAAGTTTGTCTCATTTTTTTAAGTTTTGAATTAGCTATTTCTGCTGCCAAGTTACAGAAGAATTATCGTAAATCTAAAATTAATGTTAAACTTTAGCATTTTTGATAGTGTATTTACCCATAGTACTTACTGGAAAATGATACTTCCGAATTTTTAGATGATAACGCCTTATCTTCTTACATTTGCCCTTTAAATCAAACGACCGATGTATAGAAGCCATAGCTGCGGAGAATTGCGCGAAACCCATATCGAAACTAAAATCACCCTATCGGGATGGGTACAGAAGACCCGTGACAAAGGTTTTGTCGTCTGGGTAGATTTACGAGACCGTTATGGCATAACCCAGTTGGTTTTCGATGAAGATAGAACTTCATCGAAACTACTGGACCAGGCACGGAATCTAGGTCGCGAATTCGTAGTTCAGGTCGAAGGCGAGGTTATCGAAAGAGCCTCTAAAAATCCCAATATCCCTACCGGTAATATAGAAGTTCTGGTCGAAAAGCTCACCGTTCTTAACGAATCGAAGACCCCACCATTTACCATTGAAAACGAAACCGACGGTGGCGAAGACCTGCGCATGAAATATCGCTATTTGGATATCCGCAGAAATCCCGTAAAAAACAATCTTATTTTCCGGAGCAAAGTCACCATGGAAGTGCGCAAATACCTTTCAGAGAAAGGATTCATTGAGGTGGAAACGCCCTACTTGATAAAATCGACTCCCGAAGGTGCACGCGATTTCGTCGTACCCAGCAGAATGAACGAAGGACAATTTTATGCGCTTCCACAATCGCCACAGACCTTTAAACAATTGTTGATGGTAGGCGGTATGGACAGATACTTTCAGATCGTAAAATGTTTTCGGGATGAAGATTTGAGGGCTGACCGACAACCTGAATTTACCCAGATCGATTGTGAAATGGCCTTTGTTGAGCAAGAGGATATTCTTGATGCTTTTGAAGGATTGACCAAATATTTGCTAAAAGAAATTAAAGGCGTCGACATCGAATCATTCCCGAGAATGACTTTTGATGAAGCCATGAAACGCTATGGAAACGACAAACCCGACATTCGGTTCGGAATGGAATTCGGCGAACTGAACACGGTGGCGCAGCACAAAGATTTCAACGTTTTTAATTCCGCTGAATTGGTCGTTGGCATTGCTGTTCCCGGTGGGAATTCATATACTAGAAAGGAAATCGATAAATTGACCGATTGGGTCAAACGCCCTCAAGTTGGAGCCTTGGGTATGGTCTATTGCCGCTGCAACGACGATGGAAGCTATAAATCGTCGGTCGATAAATTCTATGACCAAGACGATTTGGCCAAATGGGCAGAAGTTACGGGAGCCAATGCAGGGGATATCATTTTCGTGCTTTCTGGGGAAACTAATAAAACAAGGACACAATTGAGTGCGCTTCGTATGGAATTGGCCAAACAGATGGGCTTACGGAAAGCGGATGAATTCGCGCCTTTGTGGGTCTTCGACTTCCCTTTATTGGAACTTGATGAAGAAACGGGAAACTACCACGCCATGCACCACCCCTTTACCTCTCCTAAACACGGGCAATTGGAATTGCTGGAAACAGACCCAGGCGCTGTTCGGGCAAATGCGTATGACCTTGTATTGAACGGTAACGAAATTGGCGGAGGCTCTATTCGTATACATGACAAAGAAATACAAAGCACCATGTTCAGACATTTGGGCTTTACCCCTGAAGAAGCAAAAGCACAGTTCGGTTTTCTTATGGACGCCTTTCAATACGGTGCCCCGCCACATGGTGGTATCGCTTTCGGGTTAGATAGATTGGTCGCCATTCTTGGCGGACAAGAAACGATTCGTGATTTTATCGCTTTCCCCAAAAACAACAGTGGCCGTGATGTAATGATCGATGCCCCTGCACCTATCGATAGGCAGCAGCTAGAAGAATTGGGGTTGAAGTTGGATGTAAAAAAAGTCGGTAGACGGTAGACGGTAGAAAAAGCATGAATTATCGTCTTACAGGATGAGAACTAGATATAGTAATCGTTCACCTTTTTGCCAGTCTAAGCGTGTCACATTGAGCGCAGTCGAAGTGCAGCGATGAATCCTGAAGATGTACTAATTGGGCAAGTGGTTTTTATGAGATAGCCACTTATAATACAGTTATTTTTATCTTTTAGCGAAGTGGTCCTCCCTCGTTTAAGCGCGGTGGTCTTTTCTCTAAATTTGAACGTATGAAATACCTCATCACACTTATTGTATTAGTATCGTTAGGCGCCATCATCTACGGTTTTTCACTTCAGGAAGAAAATACCGTTCTGGCCGATAAATATATCGGTTCTGGTACAATAGGCCTTTTTTTTGTGGCCATGCCCCTTTTCCTTATAAAACATAGCAAAGGGAAAAAGATGAAAGATTATATGCTGACCGAAGAAAACATTAAAAAAATGCGCGAGAAAAAAAGCGAAAAGCCTGAAAATCAATAATCTCCATTCGAAATATTCTCAATTTTCGATCCAACCTTTCCAAAAATTCTTTACATTAGTAATTCAAACAATTTATCAATTAATATATATCGGCATGACTGGTACAGTAAAATTTTTTAATGGTTCTAAAGGATATGGATTCATTACCAACGATGACACGGGAAACGACATTTTCGTACACGCAACGGCCCTCAACGGCCTAGAACTGCGCGAAGGCGACAAAGTGGAATACGTTGAAGAAGAAGGTAAAAAAGGAACGGTAGCCGGCCAAATACAAATGGCAGGCTAGAAACCGTTCTTTTTTGGAAAATCAAACCCCAGCTAACGTTGGGGTTTTTTTGGCCCCATCTCGACCTTCCTTCTGAACAGGAAGGAGTTTCTTAAGATTTTTTGCTTAGACACAGCTTAATTCAAGTTACGTTTTTGAATAAAAAACCGTTTTAACAGATTGCTGGCCTCGTTTTCGAGAATACCACCTACGATTTCAGTCTTTGGATGCAATTTTGTTCCAAGTACACCGCAGCCTCTTTGCGGGTCTCTGGCGGCATACACTATTTTTGAAAGTTGGCTCCAATACAATGCTCCCGCGCACATTTGACAAGGTTCTAAAGTGACATAGAGCGTACAGTTTTTTAGGTATTTACCTCCTAAAAAGTTGGCTGCCGAAGTTATGGCCTGCATTTCGGCATGGGCCGTTACATCGTTCAATTGTTCGGTAAGGTTATGGGCGCGGGCAATAATCCGCTCTTGCACTACGATAACTGCACCAATGGGTACTTCTTTTTTTTCGAAAGCAGCTTCGGCCTCTTGCAGGGCCTTTTTCATAAAGTAGTTGTCGTCGTAGGGGAGTATCATAGCTTCAAAAATACGATTTTGGTTTTCGTTTGGCCGTAACAAAAAATGATTTGTGGTACTTTTGCGCCAAACCATGAGTTACCTACAAAAAATCGAATTCCCCGAAGACCTTCGCAACCTAAAGCCCAGCGAACTGCCGCAACTCGCCCAAGAACTACGCAACTTCATTATCGATATCGTTTCAACAAAAGAAGGGCATTTGGGTGCCAGTCTTGGCGTGGTTGAACTTACAATTGCACTACACTATATTTTCGATACCCCGAACGACAAATTGATTTGGGACGTGGGCCATCAAGCATACGGCCATAAAATATTGACCGGCCGAAAAGCCATTTTCGACAGCAACCGACAATTGGGTGGTATCAGCGGCTTCCCGAAACGGAGCGAAAGTGAATACGACGCATTTGGTACTGGACATAGCTCAACTTCTATCTCGGCAATTCTGGGTATGGCCTTGGCATCGCAGTTAAATGGAGAATCCGAAAAACAGCATATTGCTGTAATCGGTGACGCTTCCATCGCCAGTGGAATGGCCTTTGAAGCACTTAATCATTTAGGTTCTACACATGCTAATGTGCTTGTTATCCTGAACGACAATGCCATTGGTATCGACCCCAGCGTGGGGGCATTGAAAAAATACCTGACCAATGTGAAAAAAGGCACGGCCAAAGATGAAAATATTTTCGAGTGTCTGAATTTTAAGTATACCGGGCCTGTAGATGGTCATGACCTAAATATTCTTCTTGAAGCATTGAAACGCTTAAAATCGGTGAAAGGGCCGAAATTACTACACGTGATTACGACCAAAGGAAAAGGACTTCGAAAAGCAGAAGAGAATCAAGTTACCTACCACGCTCCGGGGAAATTTGATAAAAAAACTGGGGAGCTTCAGAAAAAGTCAACGGAGAATGAGCCTTCTAAATATCAAGATGTCTTTGGCCACACGATAGTCGAACTCGCAAATAAAAACCCAAAAATAGTGGGAATTACGCCTGCCATGCCTACCGGTAGCTCACTAAAATATATGATGGAGCGAATTCCAGATAGGGCCTTCGATGTGGGTATCGCAGAACAGCATGCGGTTACCATGGCGGCAGGTATGGCCACAGAGGGTTTGATTGTTTTTTGTAATATTTATTCCACCTTTTTGCAACGCGCCTATGACCAGATAATTCACGATGTTGCGCTACAAAACCTACCTGTTATTTTTTGTTTAGACCGTTCGGGCATCGTGGGTGAAGATGGTGCGACGCACCACGGGGTATTCGATATAGCATATTTACGTTGTATTCCTAACCTAGTTATTTTTTGTCCCTTGAACGAAACGGAACTTCGTAATATCATGTACACCGCACAATTGGGTTTGCCACATCCTATTGCAATTCGGTATCCAAGAGGTCGGGGTGTTCAGAAAAACTGGAGAAATGCATTTGAAAAAATAGAAATCGGAAGTTCTAAAGTTTTGAATACCGGCTCAAAATTAGCAATACTCTCCATCGGCCATATCGGAAACGTAGTCTCGAAAACGCTAAATGAAATTGATGAACATGAAAAAATAGGCCATTACGACATGGGCTTCGTTAAACCGCTCGACAAAAAACAACTAATCACCATCTTTAAAAAGTATCGGCACATACTCACCGTTGAAGATGGCTGTAAAGCAGGCGGTTTCGGAAGCGCCGTACTTGAATTCGCAAACGAAATGGGCCATGCCCATAAACTGGTCATTCTGGGTATCGATGATGTATTTCTAGAACACGGTACTGTTGAAGAATTGCAAAGTTTGGCAAAAATCGACGCTTTGGCCATTAAAAATCAAATAAAAATACTTCTCGATGCATAACAACTTCCTTCGAACACACATTTTTGGCTTACTTTTTTGTTGTTGTATCTCTGCGCTATCGGCTCAAGATAAGGATTCGATACCGCCCGAACAGGAAATTGATTCTATGATTATCGATACTACGGTAGTGGATACGGTCGTTATCCGCAGGACTTTGAAAAAGATAAAGTTCGTACCAAGAAGTGTTGACCTTATGAACCCCGTGGTATCGTTTAAAAGAACCAAAGCACTTAACGACAAACCCCATCGGTTCAGAGTACCCTCTTTTTGGACGAACGTTAACAAACTTGGGGCCAACTTCAGTGAAGTAGCTTTTATAAACTGGAACGCCGGGGGAAATAATTCGATATCGGCTTTGGGCAATGCACGTTTTGAGCGCAATTACAAGTTTCGATATATACAATGGGACAACTTTATGGATTTACGGTATGGCCTAAACATTCAGGAAGAACAAAAATTACGAAAAACGGACGATGCCATTCGATTAAGTTCCACTTTTGGTTTTCAGCGAGATACGATAAGTAACTGGTATTATTCGGCGAGGGCGAATTTCAACACCCAGTTTTCAAATGGCTATAAATATCCCGATAGAACCACACCTATTTCAAGATTTATGGCTCCCGGCTATTCTTTTTTGGGTGCGGGTACTTCGTACATCACCAAAGATCAAAAATTGAATATCTACATTTCTCCAATTACACAAAAAACAACCTTTGTTCTTGATGAGAATCTTGCCAATAAAGGTGCTTTCGGGGTACGAAAAGCTGTTCTAGATGCCAATGGAAATATTATTGAGGAAGGCGAAAAAGTCTTTTTGGAATTCGGTTTTCTTTTGACCAGTCAATACGAAAAAGAGATTTGGAAGAATATGCTTTTAAAGCATAGACTAAGCTTGTATACAGACTATTTACGTAGGTTTGGCAATATCGATGTCGATTGGGAATTGAATATCGACCTTCAGGTCAATAAATACATCGTTACGACTATCGGCACACATCTCATCTATGACGATGACATTCTTTTCGATGAACAAACAAATGCAGCGGGACTGGTCATCGATCCCGGAGACACCCGAATACAGTTTAAACAGTTATTAGGTGTCGGGGTTTCGTATGCTTTCTAAAAAAGTTCAAGTTCAAATACAAGTATCAAACACAAAACACGAAGAGAACTCGTTTCGAGTTAATGTTTGGAACCAAGTCTGTCTGCCAGACGGGCAGGAATGAAAGCTTTTATGGTCTAATGAAGATTTTTTTAGTAGCATAACCGTAGCTACGATAAAAGAGAAAAAACAAAGTTAGGACGCATTTAACTTTTTTACTGTCTACTGGCACTGCCTACTGCCAACTATAATTGCTTCCCCATAATCTTATTATGAATATGGACAGCGGCACTATCGGAAAGACTGGCCACATAACAGCAGGTGTTCAATAGGATATCGTAAATGTTAGAACCCGTATTTCTATATATTTCGGGTAGGGTCTGTAGCATCAATGTATCGTAGTTGGTGGCGTTCCCATCACTATCTCGTATGAGGGCATCTGTATATACATCGAGAATATCTGAAATGATTCTATATCCCGCGATTTCTTTTTCCACAACTTCCTGGGAACGATATATTTTTTCCACACTTAACTTAATAATATCGGCAATTTGTGCCTTATAAGTACTCACATCTAACAATGAGCTATCGAAAGTACCGTTTAGTATTTTTTGTTCATTGGCAATAAATATTTCGATGGCATCCCTAATCAACGTATTGATAGCAAGCGCTCGTAGATAGCTTAACCGATCTTCTTTAAAAGTCAATGAATTATACTTTTTGATATTTATGCTGTCTTTAACCAATTTAATAAGATATTCCAAAGCAAAATCTTCAGAGATTAGTCCGAGGTTAATACCGTCTTCAAAATCGATTATGGTGTAACAAATATCATCTGCAGCCTCTACCAAAAAGGTTAAGGGATGCCTTGCATACGAGATATCCTTGCCATTTCGGGTCTGTAGCAATTCTAACTCATCGGCTACTGCCTCAAAGGCCTTTTTATCCGATTGAAAAAAACCGAATTTCTTATCGGCAATATGTTTTGTTGGTTTTTTCGGCAACGATTCTTTAGGGTATTTCATAAAAGCGCCCAAAGTAGCATAACTTAAACGCAACCCACCTGAAACACCCTCGCGCGATTTTGAAAGCAGTCGAAAACCGTTCGCATTGCCTTCAAAATCAATAATATCTTGATACTCTTTCTCAGAAAGAACCGTTTGGTATTTTTTTCCTTTACCATTTTTAAAATACTCGCCAATAGCTTTTTCACCGCTATGGCCAAATGGTGGATTTCCAATATCATGGGCTAAAGCGGCAGCGGCCACTATAGCCCCAAAATCATTAAAGTGGTAACCATGCACTTCTTGCAAATAGGGGTGCCTCTCCAATATTTTTTTCCCTGTAATTCGGCCTAGGCTCCGCCCCACAACAGAAACTTCGAGACTATGGGTCAAACGGGTGTGGACAAAATCGGTTTTTGAAAGGGGAATAACCTGCGTTTTATCCTGAAGGCTACGAAATGCCGCTGAAAATATGATACGGTCATAGTCTACTTCGAAGCCCAAACGAGTTTCGTCTTGTTCTTTTCGAAGTCTTTTATGGGTGTCGCCATAACGTTTTAAGGAGAGTAGATTTTCCCAGTTCATAACGGATTTTTGAATAAACTCGTTTTGAGCTGTTGTTTGGAACCGAGATTCATGGCTTCTACGTTTTAATGAAGGTTTTTTTAAGCAGCATAGTCATAGCTATGTGAGAGAAAAAGACAAAATTAGGGCGCAAAATATATGAGTCGCAAGTAAAGAAACAACTCAAAACGAATTCAAAGCCGCAAGATACATTTTTTGACCGGTAGTCTAGAGCACTTTCGAAATCTCGGTCGACCGTTATTTAACTTTAAAAACATGCAGTTTTAATCTTGTGCTAACCATAGCTTAACATTCGTGTATTTTCTTTGCAAAAGAAAATTAGACTTAGTAAATGAAAAAATTATTTTTGGTACTGGCTTTTCTTGCCTCCCTTAATAGCTATTCTCAAAACGATGGTATTGTAAAAGGTAATATTATCGATTTAGAAGCGAACAGCGAACCTCTTCTCTTCGCAAATGTTATCCTAAAGGGTACGGATTTAAAGACCCGTACGAATTTCAACGGCAACTTTGAAATTGCAGGTGTAATACCTGGAAAATACACTTTGGAAATTAGTTTTTTGGGGTACGAAACTTTGAAGACGCCAATAGAAGTTGCTGAAAATAAGGTGACCGAAATTCAAACAGGTCTTTCTGCCAAGTCAATATCGATAGATCCAATTACACTTGCGAATCTTGAAACAACGTCGGATGACAATGCTTTAGCTGGTTTGGAGGGCAGCACGGAAGATTAATCTTATTATATTTATTTTGGATGAATAAAAAAGCCCCTTGGTTCATGAACCAAGGGGCTTTTTTAAACTTTTTAGGTATCAGTCTTTGGTAACAACACCAGAAGCACTTTCTTTATTCACAACACTTGCAATAACGTTATTGTCAAATTCGACTTCTTTTACATTACCATCGGCCCAGAAAAACCATTTTCCAGTACGGATACCGTTAGTATACGAACCTTCGGAAACCTTTACTCCAGCTTCATCATAATTCATCCAATCACCGTGTAACTTTCCGGCAAGGTCAAAAGTTCCTTTTTGGCTTATCTCCCCGTTGTCGTGGTAATATGTGGCCTCGATTAAATTAGTTTCTTTATTTAGCTTAACTTCTTTCTCTTTTTGGGAAAATCCAATAGTTACCGTTAGCGTCAAGGCCAAAAATAGAATCTTATTTTTCATGCTATTATAATTATGAAAGTACGTGTGTGTATTACTTATGTTCAAAGATATTAAAATTTTACGTTAAAAACATAGTTAGTTAACATTAAATTTACATTGAAAACGTTTTTGACTCTACTTTATTGTGTGCGTAGAGAGAAAAAATCAATCATTGATGGGTATTAGTTTCCGCGTATTGTAATCCCCAAATAGCTGTGTTTACTTCATCCCCGTTCATTTCTAAGTTAAAATTTTATTTTTTGTTCTACGAATAATCGATTTAGAGATTGTATAATCCGAAAAAAATCCATGCCATTTAGAATTCGGGGCAAAGCTACTGCTTTGGGTACTTGATAACCTTATTTTAACCTAATTGACAAATTATAATGGCATTTTTGTGTTTATTTGATTTTTGATGGGCGAAAATATATACCTCTTCATGATTATCGCCTTGGCGATACTCGCCATTACCGATCTTGTGGTCGGTGTAAGTAACGATGCCGTAAATTTTTTGAATTCGGCGATAGGCTCCAAAGCCATATCGTTCCGTACGATAATGATTGTAGCCAGCGTCGGCATAGCTGTTGGTGCCATGTCTTCCAGTGGCATGATGGAAGTCGCGCGAAAAGGCATTTTTAATCCCTCTGAATTTGTCTTTGCCGAAATTATGATTGTCTTTATGGCGGTTATGATCACCGACATACTACTACTTGATTTTTTCAACACCCTTGGTATGCCTACCTCAACAACGGTATCGATTGTTTTTGAGCTTCTGGGTGCGGCCGTGGCCATTTCATTGGTAAAAATTGTAGCCAATGATGGTGGTTTCTCGGATTTAGGGTTGTACATAAATACGGATAAGGCAACCGAAATTATTATCGGCATCTTACTTTCTGTAGTCATCGCATTTACGGTAGGGGCTTTGGTACAATTCATATCCCGATTGTTAATTTCGTTCAAGTTTGAACAGAAACCTAAATGGGTCGGTGCCATTTTCGGCGGTTTTGCCATAACCTCAATCATATATTTTATTATTGTAAAGGGATTAAAAAGTGCTGCAATTTTTAGTCCTGAAGTACTTGAATTTATTAGTGGTAATCCAGAGTTGTTTCTTTTGATGAACTTTATACTTTGGACCCTTCTTTCATGGATAGTTTCCTCTTTTTTCAAACTCAATATTTACACTATAGTTATCGTACTTGGCACTTTCGCCCTGGCCATGGCTTTTGCCGGAAATGACTTGGTAAATTTTATCGGGGTACCCTTAGCCGCATTGGAATCTTATAATTCTTGGGCAGCTTCTAGTATTCCCGCAGAGCAATACACCATGGAGGGGCTTGCAGTGGCCGTACAAACAAATACCTATCTTTTACTTCTATCGGGTATAATTATGGTTATTACCCTTTGGTTTTCTTCAAAGGCGAAAAACGTCGTCAAAACAAGTGTAGACCTATCAAGACAAGATGAAGGTGATGAGCGTTTTCAGCCCAACTTTCTTTCTAGACAGATCGTAAAGTTTTCGATCAAGGCATCTGAAAATATCACGGGCTCAATTCCGAGGAAATTAGTAAAGAAAATCGATGCCCAGTTCGAAAAGCCTTATGTGTACATTCCCAAAAGCCAGGTGCAAGATCTTCCGGCATTTGATCTGGTACGGGCGGCGGTCAATCTTATGGTGGCAAGCGTACTCATTTCATTGGCGACATCTATGAAACTTCCGTTGTCTACTACTTACGTAACCTTTATGGTTGCTATGGGCAGTTCGCTGGCGGATAGAGCCTGGGGGCCTGAAAGCGCCGTGTATCGTGTGGCGGGAGTACTCAATGTTATCGGCGGATGGTTCTTTACCGCTTTTAGCGCATTTACCGCAGCGGCATTGATTGCCTATATCATACATTTAGGAGGTATCTGGGCCATAGGCGCTTTATTGATCTTAGCCTTCTTGCTCATAGGCAAAAACTATCTCTCGCATACCAAGAAAATGAAAGAGACCAAGCTCGAAGAGAAACTGGAGAAGGCGGAAAGCAACTCGATAATCGGCGTGATAGAAGAAAGTGCGGCCAACATTTCATTGGCCATAAAAAGAGCCAATAAAATCTATACCCAAAGTATCGACGGTCTCGCCAAGCACGACATCGATACCCTTAAAAAAAGTAAAAAGGGAATCACAAAACTCGACAAAGAGGTCGAGGGGTTGAGAGATAATATCTTTTACTTTATTAAAAATCTTGATGAATCGAGTGTGGGCACCAGTAATTTTTACATAACAATACTTAGTTACCTGCAAGATATGACCCAATCTCTGGAATACATTGCAAAGGCAGGCTACAAACATGTAAATAATAACCACAAAAAACTGAGATTTAACCAAATTAAAGATCTTAAAGAGACCGATGGCTACATCGATCAGCTCTTTACCGATATCAGGGCAATATTCGAAACACAAGATTTTTTACGTTTGACACAGCTCATCGTTAGCAAACAAGAGCTATTCGAAAAAGTCGACCTCAAAATCCAGAAACAGGTCGAACGCACCCGAACTGATGAGTCAAGTCCGAAAAATACGGCACTTTACTTCAGTCTTCTCTTGGAGACCAAAGATCTATTGGTAGCTACCATGAATTTATTGGAAACCTACGATCAGCACGCCAATGTAAAAATATAGTAGCGCCCAGCATATAGAATCGCCTTCAACAAATCTTGAATAGGCTACTCTCGTGATGGCATTATTTCATGCCAACACCGTTCATCGAAAAGAATATACCTTTCAAGCATTTTAAAACGTTAAAGGATATAGAGACCCAAATCTTTATCCTTATGCACTTTTCACAACGTTTATTTTTAGTGGCATTTATTACAGTAGTTCTCGCTGGTTGTAGTAAAGAAGAACCCACCATTGAAGCCAAAGAACCGTCAATCGATATCGACGGCACTGCCAGGGCTTCCGCCAAAAAATTATTTGAAGAGTACTATCTAGCCTCTGCCAGCAAAAGTTCAGACGTGGCCTGGACAGGTGATGAACCTTCGTGCAACGCAGGGAGCGTTCCCCAAAGCACCAAAGATAAAATTTTTCGTAGGCTAACTTACTTTAGAAAAGCTGCAGGTCTTTCTAACGAAGTATCGGAATCCGCTACCAAAAGCCAAAAGGCACAAGAAGCCGCGCTAATGATGCATGCCAACGGAGCTTTGAATCATTTTCCGCCCAATAATTGGAAATGTTATACCGAAAATGGCAACCAAGCTGCGGCCAATTCATTATTGACCTCTACTAGCAACGCCAGTGCCATAGATTCCTATATTAGAGATCATGGTGCAGAAAATGGGCCGGTCGGGCACAGAAGATGGTTATTGTGGCCCAGATTACAGGAAATGGGAATTGGGAACACGAGCAGCTACAACGCCCTTTGGGTATTAGGAAACCCCGGCACAGCACCGGCAGACGCACCTGAATTCATTGCTTGGCCCCCAAAAGGGTTTGCACCGAAGCGCGTCATTTATCCTAGATGGTCTTTTTCTATAGCCAAAGCGGATTTTACCGATACTAAAGTAACCATGAAATTCAGTGACGGGGATAATATTGCCGTCGAAATAGAAGAACTAACCGGCATCTACGGCGATAACACCATCGTCTGGAAACCCAAATTAAGTATCAATAGCTTTAGCGAAGACACCGCAATTCTTGTGACCTTGAAAGATGTAGGTATAAACGGGGAAACTAAGGATTTTGAATACCCAGTCATTATTTTTGATACGGATTTCTGATTTTCATCCTTAAGTAAATGGCATTAAACCCTGGGGCAAGCCCTGGCCCAATATAAGGAATCGACCCAATCCCGATAACTATCGCGAGAGGTATTGAACCTTGACCCTGCCGATGCTGAAACAAGTTCAGCACAAGAAAGCGGGGTTAGCCAGCCGGCGAGGCAGGTTCAACCATCGAATTGCAATACGCCCACGGCTTTTAAAATATGGGTTCCACTAATACAAAGTCAATTTTTTCCCTTCAAATAATCAAAGTAAAACTGAAAGATTCATTTCACAATTCGCAAACTTTTTGTAGAATAGGTATTATTTCAAACGTTTGCGTTGCCTAAAATTGTATATTGTGTATAGAGAACCACTTTATGTATACACTGGCACGAAAAAAACATCAGCTGATTGCTGAGCACCATCTCGATATTGGTAAATTCAAGTTTTATCCGAATTTTGTTGTAAGTGAATTTGCCGAAGGTGTCCATGTTACGAAAGAAAATGCAATGCGCCCTATTGAGATCTCGAAACAGCTGTATAGCAATAAAATACCCATTGTTTACATCTCTCATAGGCTTCATTCATATTCTATGGATCCGATAGCATATGCAGAAGTGGTGTCGATGTTTCCGAATTTTAGAGGATTTGCAATCGTTTCGCAAAACAAATATCGGCGTATGCTCGCCAATTTAGAAAAACTCTTCATTAAAAAGCCTATCGAGGTCTTCTATACTTTGGAAGACGCCTTTATTTGGGGTGAAGAATTATTGAAAAAGGAAAGCCGAAAACCAAAACGGTAGGTGATTTTTGTTCGTCCGGATGGAGTTCTCAATGGTATAGTTTTTTTAATTTTACCCCATCGGTCGGTAAATTTTCTCGAACCATGGCAAAAGATTCAAATAGAAAATTGATTAAAAGGCATGATTTAGAGGTCGGAAGCTTTTATTTCTACAGCAACTATATGGTTGCCGAAATCAAAGAAGGCATCGCGTTTGACTATGAAAACGCCACGGAAATGCTACACTTGGCAAAAGAGTATTTCAACAACAAAACTCCATTTGTCTATATCACCAATCGTGTCAACTCATATTCATTCAACCCTACTGCACACTTTAAAACGGCAGCGATGTTTCCCAATTTAAGAGGCTATGCCACGGTTACCTACGATACCATAAACCATGAAATCGCCCAAATGGAAGAAACTTTTATGAACAGGCCAGTAGGGAATTTTAAAATTTTGGAAGATGCCGTAACATGGGCAGAAGAACTAATAGTCAAAGACTGATTTCAAGGATGAAGGTTAGCGATAAAAGTTCATTTCATCTAAGTACTTCCATACCGTGTCGGGAAGCATCGGGCGTACATTTTTTCCTTCTTTATGGTGCTTACGGATGAATGTGGAAGAAATTTCCATAATAGGCGCGGCCACTTTATTAATTTTAGGATGCTTCTCGAACTTATGATTTTCCTCACCTTCCGAAATTCTTGGGTAGACAAAAATATCATGGTTTTCGAGAATGACCTCGTAGTTTTTCCACTTATGGAAACTCTTTAGATTATCCTCCCCCATAATTAAACAAAATTGATGCTCACTGCCATACTTTTCATCTAAGTGAATCAAGGTAGTAACTGTATAATTCGGTTGGGGCAAATCGAACTCAATTTTACTAGGCTTCAATTTGGGAAAGTCTTTCGTCGCCTCGAAAACCATTTGATAGCGATGGTGGTTATCCAATAATGTTTTCTTTGTCTTAAACGGACTTTGCGGAGTGACCACGAACCAAACTTCGTCTAAATCGGAAAACTCTACCATATGATTGGCGATAACCATATGCCCTATGTGAATCGGGTTGAACGTACCGAAATAGAGGCCGACCTTTTTCATTAGTATAGCTTTATTGTCATTCTCGCGAAGGCACGAATCTAATTATTTTTATCTCCCCCATGAAGTTTAGGGGCAATAAACTCGGCCACCAGCGCATGAGCCTCTTTCAAGGCAGTATCCAAATCATAGTTTTTAATAATCTTATCGAACTGCGGTGCCGTTGCCAACTCTACCGAAGCCTTGGCAATGCGCATATTAATCTTGTCATCGCTCTCTGTGCTTCTTTTCTTAAGCCTAATTTTTAGTTCGTCGACACTCGGCGGTTTAACGAATACGGCCAAGGTTTCTTCCGGAAACTTTCGCTTTATCCGAAGTCCGCCAGCTACATCGATATCAAAAATAACATTCTTGCCTTCTGCCCAGAGCCGTTCAATTTCAGTTTTTAATGTTCCGTAAAAATTGTCACGGTATACCTCCTCCCACTCTAAAAAATCGTCGCTTTTGATATGGTTCTTGAATTCTGATATGGACATAAAATAATAGTGCTCCGCATTCTTTTCCTTTATACGCCTAGGCCTGGAAGTGGCCGATACCGAAAATGCCAGATTCAGTTCGGGCTGGTCTAAAAGATACCGCACTATAGTGGTTTTACCGCTTCCGGAAGGTGCTGAAAATATAATAAGTTTACCGCCTCGCAGGGTTTCAGGTTTTGGGTTTCGGGTTTCGGGTTTCAATGTTCTGCGTGAATTATTGATTATTCAATTTTTATTCGTTTAACGCTAATCGACAAGCGCACTCAAATATAAATTCTTTTATTTTTCAAGTTTAAGGCTGCCCGTTCTGTTCGGGCGGGCGCATGGGTCAAGCGCAAAATTGTTTGGTTTCGGATTTTGGATGAAAAGAATCTTCTCTACACTCACTTGTACTGAGCTTGTCGAAGTATAAACTTTTTTACTGCTCATTGCAACTGCACACTGCCTACTTTCTTGGTCTCTTCTCTATATTCTCTATTCTATTTTCTTTTATAGCACATTCAACATCTGCTCTTTTATCTTTTCAAGTTCGTCTTTCATCTGCACCACAAGTTGTTGCATTGGCGCATAGTTGGCCTTTGAGCCAATGGTATTGATTTCGCGACCGATTTCCTGTGAAATAAATCCCAGCTTCTTCCCGTTCGAATCACTTGATTCCATCGTGCTGGCAAAATAATCCAAATGGTTCGCCAAACGTACTTTCTCTTCGGTGATATCGTACTTTTCCAAGTAATAAATCAATTCTTGTTCGAAACGATTCGCATCGACGTCGGTCTTCAGGTCCGAGACTGCTTTTTGCAGACGTTCGCGAACATCGGTCTGACGATCGGGGTCCATTTCCCGTACTTGTTCCAATAAGGCTTGTAAAGTTTTTATGCGATGTTCGAAATCTTGCTCTAGTACCTGCCCTTCTTCCGAACGAAAAATATTAATCTCCTTAAGCGCCTCTGTAAGTGCCAGTTGAATCGATTTGAATTCCCCTTCGTCGATATCTTCACGCTCTGTCTTCAGCGCATCTGGCATACGCATCGCCATATCGAGTAGCCGCACGTCATCGCCATTGGCAATCGACCTAAGCTGTTGCATGTAACTTTTTACCGCTGCTTCGTTCACCTCTACGGAAGTATCGCCACCAGTACTTTCAACATACAATCCGAAATCAACTTTACCACGCATCAAAGAGCTTGCGATGGTCTTGCGCAGCTCTAGTTCCTTTTCACGGTAGGCAGAAGGCATACGCGCATTAAGGTCAAGACTTTTACTATTAAGGGATTTCAGTTCGACGGTAATCTTCTTTGTAGAAAGCTGTATCACGTGCTTGCCGAAACCGGTCATCGATTGAATCATAGCTCTTTTTTGGATTTTGGCAAAGATAGGGAAGTTTAGGGTTTAGGGTTTAGGGTTTAGGGTTTAGGGTTTAGGGTTTAGGGTTTAGGGTTTAGGGTAAAATTATATTTTCTAAACTCATAAACTAATAAACTCCTAAACTTTTTTAACCCTGCTTACTGTTACTTTTTTGAACTTTTCGTCTTGTCTATGGTTTCTAGAAGCAAAGCGGTCTTGCATATTGTCCAGTAAAAATAATACAATTTACCATCAATCATGTCAGACCATTATTTATTCGGATATTTGCCCCATAAAATCCTACGGCACTCAAAATGCAATTGAGAAAAATCTTTTTAGCACTTTTTTTTACTTTTTCGATATGGGCATACGCGCAAGTACCTGAACTTACGCCTCTTTCTAAAATAAGTGTTTTAACTAGCGGGGTGGGTGATGAACTCTATTTCGCTTTTGGTTATAGTGTATTTCGGGTTCAAGATTTAACACTTGGTATAGATGTCGTATATAACTATGGTATTTTTGACACCAGTGGTGAAAATTTCTACCTAAAATTCGCTCAAGGGAGAATGGATTACAAGTTGGAACGCGAACGTTTCGATTACTATCTCAGAGGATATGAAATTCAGAACAGATGGGTAAAAGAACAAGAATTAAACCTAGACCTTCCTCAAAAAAACAAGCTCTTTCAGAGTTTGGAAAAGAACAACTTGCCCGAAAATAAAATATATCAATACGACTACTTCACGAATAATTGTGCCACCAAAATGTGGGATGTTCTTAAAGACAACCTAACGAATGATTTGGAGTTCGATGAAACCTACATCGACGAGCAATTTAGTTTTCGTGAACTGGTTCACCAAAACATAAACCCCAATTCTTGGGGGGCGTTCGGCATAGATTTGGCCCTGGGTTCGGTAATCGATAGAAAGGCGACGCCCAAAGAACATATGTACCTTCCTATTTATATTTTGCGCCAATTGAAGGTTACAAAAATCCATGGCAAACCGATAGCGGTGAAAGAAACAGCGCTTTATGAAGCGACTCCGAAAGAGACGCAAAACAGCTTTTTTACATCTCCCCTATTTCTGAGCATATTAGTTTCGTTGCTGATTTTGGTAATTACCTATTTTGATTATAAAAAAGAGAGCAGGTCTAAAGGCCTGGATGTTATCCTTTTTCTGGTTACCGGGCTTGCAGGTTTACTTATGTGTTTTCTCTGGTTTTTCACAGACCATATCTGGACGGTCAAAAATTACAACATCCTATGGGCGTTTCCCCTAAATGCGATTTTCCTATTTTTCATCTTCCAAAGAAGTTTCCCCTATTGGGCAAGCAAATACTTTCTGTCGTTATCAGGCCTATTGGTTATATTATTACTCTTTTGGATACTCAATGTACAGTCTTTCAGTATTGTACTAATCCCTTTATTGCCGGCCTTCGCCATTCGCTATTATTATCTCTATACGCTTTCAAAAAAATTTAAGAAAACCTCAGAATGAACTTAATCACAGTAGAGAACATCTCAAAATCATATGGTGAATTGGTACTCTTCGAGGGATTATCTTTTGGCATCAACAAAGGCCAAAAAATAGCATTGATCGCTAAAAACGGAACGGGAAAGACCTCTATCTTAAATATTATGTCGGGGCAAGGTTCCCCCGATTCAGGTCAGGTCAATTATAATAAAGATATTCGCGTTTCCTTTTTAGACCAAGAACCCGAACTTGACCCCGATCTGACCGTTGAAGAGACTATTTTTGCCTCCGACAACGAAATTCTACAGGTTATTCATTCCTACGAAAGGGCTTTGGAGAATCCAGAGGACGCAGACGCCTATCAGTCCGCTTTTGAGGCAATGGAACGATTCAATGCTTGGAATTTCGAAACGCTCTACAAACAAATCCTCTTCAAACTTAAACTAGAAGATTTAAATGCCAACGTGGGATTACTCTCCGGAGGACAAAAAAAGCGATTGGCGCTCGCGAACGCACTCATCAACAAACCCGACCTTTTGGTGCTCGACGAACCCACGAACCATTTAGATCTTGAGATGATCGAATGGCTCGAAACGTATTTCGCCAGGGAAAACATGAGCCTGTTCATGGTTACCCATGATCGTTTTTTCCTGGAAAGGGTCTGCAACGAGATTCTCGAACTCGACAACGGACAGT
>ENA-ORXM01002331-ORXM01002331.1-marine-metagenome-genome-assembly--contig:-NODE-2331-length-22578-cov-6.907826_pt1 | contig 22578 bp, 21 predicted proteins | sample MGYA00237867_ERZ511480 | MGnify/ENA primary metagenome ERZ511480 (study PRJEB26309, sample SAMN06266103) | marine metagenome | isolation source: Algal blade | place: United Kingdom:Sidmouth, United...
GTGAAAAATTTTGCGTAAAATTCATACCTGTATTCCAGGCGGATTCAATATCCAAATCTTCCAGAAAAAGGATCGCTCGATTACTAGCCAGCACCCGTGAATTTTCGGCAATCACATTGGCGGTACGATAACCTTGTCCAGTAGAAAAACGCAAAATACGATCTTCAGAAAAGTTATATTTCATATTCAACCTTGGCGTAAACAACCACCCAAATAGATTATGATGATCCATCCGTACACCAGCTACTATCCCAAATTTATTTTTAAATCCTTCCGCTTCAGGATTTAGACTATTGTAAGTATATTCTACAAATCCACCGGGGACACTTTCCCGTCTGCCGATAAATTGATCATCCAACCATTCATCATAATCATCCAATGTATAGCTTACACCTGCATCTATTTTATGTCCCGAGCCATTCATCCCATGTGAAATCAGCCCACTAAAATAGCCACTTCGCTGTGTACCAAAATGTCTTTTTAATCCATACTGACTATTCAGTTTATGCCATTTTACATCTGTAATCATTCCCACCGTCACATTGGGATTATCAAAACCCAGATAGCCTAATTTGGCAAATACATCCACTCGATCATTATCTTGAGTAATCGTATAATTTCTACCAGGGCGTGTGTCAGAAGGAATTTGTCCGGCAGTATGACGATCGCGTAAACCATGTACATTTAATTGAAAACGTACCAAATCTCCACGATAAAATCCACGCCATAATCCATCAAACATGGTCTTTTGCGGCGTATCATAAAAGGTATCATTATTATCATCCATCTTATTTTGTCGGGTACTTCCGTGTAGCAGAAGACCGGAACTCCATTTAGGAGATAATTCCTGATTGAGATGGATATTGAGCTCGCCTCGTCCGAAGGTAGAGCCGTAGGCATTGATGATACCGCCATTAATCACAGTCGGGTCGAGCTTGCCGCCTTCGAGCAACGCCGCAATCATGGTAGTGGTAGTTGTCTTACCATGTGTACCGCCAACCGCTACAGCCCATTTGAGGCGCATGAGTTCAGCCAGCATCTCGGCGCGGCGAACGACAGGAATAGATCTGGCGCGGGCTTCGACGAGTTCTGGGTTATCTGCTTTAATCGCAGAGGACATAACAATCGCGCCTGCCCCGTGAACCTGCTCAGCCTTTTGGCCCAGATAAATGGTCGCTCCTAAGCGCTCGAGGCGCTTTGTAATCGCGCTTTCGCGGCCATCAGAGCCTTGCACCGTATAGCCCAAATTGAGCATGACCTCGGCAATACCAGACATGCCAATCCCGCCAATCCCGACAAAATGGATAGGTCCCGTATCAAAGGGGACTTTCGTCGCAAGGGCACGTTGTTCTAGGTCAGGTTTGGGCATGGAGCCTGCTTTTTCAGTTAACAGCTGATATGACCAGCGTGGCCAATTCTGCTGCGGCGTTGGGACGGCCCTGACTACGGGACGCAGCGGACGCTCTTTTAAGCCAGTTCGAATCATTTAGTCTTGCCTCCAGAGTAGTTTTCACTGCCTCTGGCGTAAACTCTGATTCAGGCAAAATATCGGCAGCCTCGTGGCGGGAAAGCGCCATTGCATTGACCGTTTGATGGTCATCCATGGCAATCTTAAGCGGAACTAGCAAAGCGGGCAGACCCATCACTGCCATTTCGGACACAGAAGACGCCCCTGCGCGGCCAACGATGTAATGGGCTTTGGCCAAATGTGTTTCGATATCGGAGAAGAAAGTCTCGCATATCGCCTCAACACCTGCCTCTTTATAAATAGCTTTCGCCGCCTCGTGATATTCAGGACGCGTTTGCTGAACGATCTTCAAACGTTTGCGCAGTGCCCGCGGGAGCAGTGCAATAGCGGCAGGCATGGTCTCGCTGACAATCTTCGCGCCAAGACTACCGCCGACAATCAGCAGGTTAATTGTGCCTTTAGGCGCTACGTAGCTCTTGGGCACAGCCTTAATAATTTGTTCCCGCAAAGGATTGCCCGTGCAAACATGATTTGCTCCGTCGGGAAGCCTTTGCAGCTCTTCAAACCCTGAGGCCACATAAAGGGCTTTGGACGCAAAGACACGGTTTACGCGGCCCAGCACAGCATTTTGCTCATGGATAATGGTCGGCACGCCCATGCCCTGCGCGGCCCGCATAGCAGGGAACGCAGGATAGCCGCCAAAACCGACAACGACATCAGGTTTCCACTCTTTGATAAAACGCCTCGCCTGCATGACGCCTTTGGCCAGCTTGAAGGTGCCTAAAATAGCCGCAACGGGTTTGCGCGGCGTGATACTCGCGGCTTTGACTTCGATAATCGGGTCAGCGGGAATGCGGCCTGCATGTTTCTTGCCGCGCGCATCGGTCATCATCGCGATGTCCCAACCTTGGGCTTTGAGAGTTTCAGCTAGGGCTTGTGCCGGGAACATATGTCCGCCTGTACCACCCGCGGCCAGTAATAGCCTATTCGCCATAGCCGTAAGCTCCGGGGCGTTTACGGGTAAAAGACAAAATAAGCCCTGCTGTGAAACACAGCGCCAACATCGACGAGCCGCCATAAGAAATAAACGGCAAAGTCATGCCTTTACTTGGGGCCATGTTCAAATTGACGAACAGATTGATAACAACCTGCATCCCAATCATCGTTGCCAAACCCGCAACTGCCAATTGGCTAAAGTAATCATTCAGCTTGAGCGCGTTGCGGAAGCAGCGAATGACAAAACCCGCCAATAAAATGATAAGGCATAAAGAAATCATAAACCCAAACTCTTCGACAGTTACAGCGAATATAAAATCCGTATGCCCGTCAGGCAGGCTGTATTTCACAGCGCCCTCGCCCGGTCCGCGGCCAAAAAAACCGCCGCTAGAAATGGCTTCTAGAGCTTTGTCAGTTTGGTAGGTGTCAGAGCTATCAGGGCTCATAAATTTCTCAACACGCGCGCGAACATGCGGCAACGCCATATAGGCGGCAATCGCGCCAAAGATGGAAATACTCATCATAAAGAGCACCCACCCCAGAGATAGTCCTGCAAAAAAGAACACCGCTGCAAAGCAAAGTGTTAGCAGGAAAGACTGTCCAAAATCAGGCTGACTGATGAGCAGGGCAATCAGCCCTAAATAAGCAGCAAAAACGATTGCAACAGCAGGAACATTAGAGTCGCGCTTACGGACTGAAAACATCCAAGCCGCAAAAACAATAAAAGCAGGTTTCGCAAATTCGGAAGGTTGGAGTGAAAACGGCCCGACCTTCAGCCAACGCGTTGCACCTTTAACTTCATAACCAATAGACGGCAAAAGCAGCATCAAGCCGACCGAGCCCGCCAATGCTAAAATTCCCATGCGCCGCGCATTATTGGGCGTCATTAAGGATAAGACAAAAGCCCCAATAAGACCAACAATGACAAACAGGCCCTGACGAAACAAAAAGTAAAATGGGTTATCCAGCCCTAACCTCGCACTCGCGGCAGGAGACGCCGCCATACCTAAAATAAGGCCAGCCCCAATCAAGCATACAAGGAACCCCAATGTGATATGATCCACACTGCGCCACCATTCACCAATCAGTGAACGGTTAGTTCTAGAGGTTGATAATGTGGCGGTAAATGCCATGGGTTATGCAGCGCTCATCCTGTTTTTCTCTTGCTCAAACAAATCAATGATTCGACTCGCTTGCTCACGGAATGCCTCACCTCTGGTTTCGAAATTCTTAAATTGGTCAAAACTTGCGCAGGCCGGAGAGAGTAAAATAATCGGATTGGACTTCCCAGATTGCATGGCGTCGCGCGTCGCGCAGAGTATCGCCTTTTCAAGGGTACCTGAAACTTTGTGCGCAACCTTTTTCTTCGTCAGCGTTTTGTGAAAATCAGGCGAAGATTCTCCAATGAGATACGCTTTCGTGATATTTGGGAAGTGCTTCGCTAAAGGCTCAATTCCGCCCGCCTTTGCCACTCCGCCTGCAATCCAGAAGATATTTTTATAAGACTTCAGCGCCTGCATCGCAGCATCCGCGTTGGTCGCCTTACTGTCATTGACAAAGCGCACGGGCCCTGCGGATCCTATAGTTTCCATACGATGCGCAAGACCAGGGAAAGATAAAATGGCTTCACCTATCACCTTTGGATCGATACCCAGTGATTGCACAGCGGCATAAGCGGCTGCGGCATTTTGATGATTATGCTTTCCTTCAAGCGCCTTGGCTTGTGAGAGGTCGCATATTTCACGGCACTTACCATGCACATTGCTGTAAAGCTTACCGTTCATGACAGAAACGCCGCGTCCCAAAGACTTACGCGTAGAAATGGGGATAATGCGGCGGCCATTTTTAGCCTTAAGCTCAGAGAATATACGCTTAGTCTCTTTGGTATCTACGCCAATAACAGCCGTGTCAGCAGAGGTCTGATTGTAGAATATACGAATTTTTGCCGCCTCATATCCGGCCATATCACCGTGACGCTCCAAATGGTCAGGCGAGAGATTTAAAAAGACAGCAGCATTAGCGCGAAGACTTTGCGTACGCTCAAGCTGATAAGAGGACAGCTCTATGACATAATGCTTGCCTGCGTGCACCTTATCCAAATCCAAGACGCCCCGGCCAATATTGCCGCCGATTTCCGCGTCTTTCCCGCAGGCCTTCAAAACATGCCCAATGAGCGCTGTCGTCGTAGACTTACCGTTTGTGCCAGTGATGGCGATAATTTTAGGGCGCTGGTCTTCGGGCAGCGCCGCGACCTCGCGGGCAAATATTTCAATATCGCAAATGATGGGTACGCCAGCCGCTTTAGCTTTCTCAGCCGTCCAATGGGCCTTGGGGAGCGTGTCGGCCACGCCAGGCGATAAAACCATGGCTTCAAACTCTGACCACGTGGCTTCGTTCAAGTCTTTGACGCTCACGCCTTGAGCTTTAGCCGCCTCTCGCGCCGCCTCATTATCATCCCACGCCCAAACATCTGCTCCGCCTTTTGCAAGCGAGAGCGCAGCTGTAATACCAGTGCGGCCTAATCCGAAGACGGCGAGGGTTTGACCCTGGAATGTAACAGCTTTAATCATGCTCTATCTCAGTTTCAGAGTGGATAATCCGATCAGCGCAAGTATGATTGCGATAATCCAGAAACGAATAACGATGGTAGGCTCAGCCCAGCCTTTTTTCTCGAAATGATGGTGAATAGGCGCCATGCGAAAGACGCGCTTACCCGTCAGCTTAAATGAGGCGACTTGCACAATCACAGAGACCGCTTCGAGAACGAATAAACCACCAATAACAGCCAGAACAATTTCATGTTTAATCGCGACAGCGGTGGTGCCGAGCGCTCCGCCCAAGGCTAATGATCCAGTATCGCCCATAAAGACCATGGCAGGCGGGGCATTATACCAGAGGAAACCGAGAGACGCGCCAATGATGGCCCCTAGGAAGATGGTCACCTCGGCTGATCCTGGCACATATGGCACGCCCAGATAATTAGAAAACACCGCGTTTCCGACGAGATAAGCAATAAAGGCCAAACTCATACAAGCAATCATCACAGGCACGATCGCGAGACCATCAAGCCCGTCCGTTAGATTGACGGCATTTGACGCCCCCACAATTACAAGGCAGCCAAAGGGGATGAAGAAAATACCGAGGTTAAGCGTAAAGTCCTTTAGGAAAGGTATCGCCAACCCTGTTTCAAATCCGTCAGGCGTTTGCGGGAAAGCAGTTGTGAGCACGTAAACTGCGGCGGCGGCAATACCGAGCTCCAGAATAATCTTGATTTTTCCGCTAAAGCCCTTCGGATTTTGACGCGAAACTTTCAAGTAATCATCGTAAAATCCGATTAGGCCATAGCTCAGCGTCACCAACATAACCGTCCAGAGAAACGGATTACTGAGATCCGCCCATAAGAGCGTTGAAATCATCACCGAAAGCAATATCAACAGCCCGCCCATTGTAGGGGTTCCAGCCTTTTTAATGATATGGCCTTCTGGTCCGTCTTCACGGATGGGCTGGCCTTTGCCCTGCTTAGACCGCAACAAGTTAATCATGCGTGGGCCCAGAATAAAAGCGATAATCATGGATGTCATCAACGCGCCGCCGACACGAAATGTGATGTAATTAAATAGATTGAAGAACTGGAAGTCCTCAGAAAATCGCGTGAGAATTTCGTATAACATTACGCTTCGCCCTCTTTCAGCGCTGCAACGAGCTGACCCAGCTGCATGCTATTTGACCCTTTAACGAGGACAATATCGCCCTCTTGAATTTCAGCTTTAAGCGCGTCCAGCGCCTTCTCCCAGTCCTGCGCCCAGGCGCCCCGCATAGGCTGCGGCAAACGTCCTTTGAGCGCCCGCATACATTCGCCCACGACGATAACCCGCGATATGTCGGCGTCTTCGAGCGGTTGCGATAAATCTGCGTGCAGTTCAATTTCATCTTTTCCAAGCTCGCGCATATCGCCCAACACGGCGATGCGGCGACCAGGCTTCAGGCCCAAGACATTTATCGCAGCCCGCATGGATGTCGGGTTGGCGTTATAGGCCTCATCAATCAATGTAATGGCTTTCCCACCCACGTTTAGCGTATGCATTTCCCCGCGCCCGCTCTCCGCCCGAACCTTACGTAGCGCCATAGCGGCCTTGCGCAAATTCACACCTGCCGCATAAGCCACAGCCATGCAGGCGGCACCATTGATGATCCAATGTTCACCAGGCACTAAAAGCGTGACATCTATTTGTTGGGCGTTAATCCGCAAGCGTGTATTGCTACCATGTTCATGGGTTTGGGAGGTCACGATGGCGACATCGCAATCATCGGCATGACCAAAGGTAATTATCTTTTTGCCCTTCGCCTTTTTTGTAATGCGCGCCGTGTAAGGATTGTCGGCATTGAGAATTAAAACCCCCTCTTCGCCCAAACCGTCCATAATCTCAGCCTTTGCATCAGCAATAGCTTCAACATTTTTAAAATGCGCCAGATGCGCGCCGGCTACTGTTGTAATGAGCGCAATGTCAGGGCTTAGCAATTTAGATAAATCCGTGAGCTCACCCGCATGGTTCATGCCTAATTCGAAAATTCCAAATTCGGTTTCTTTAGGCGTACGCGCCATGGTAAGCGGGACGCCCCAATGATTATTATATGATTTCAGTGACTTATGAGTCTTTCCGAAAGCAGAAAACATGGTCGCCAAGGCTTCTTTGACACTTGTTTTTCCGACGCTACCTGTGACAGCGATACGCAAAGCTTCTGAACGCGCAACGCCCGCTTGCCCCAAATCGCGCAAAGCTTGGAGGCTATCTTTCACTTGAATGACATTCCCTTCAACAGAATTTTCTGAGAGCGTTCCGCCTGCGCCGTTTTCAAACGCCAAAGGGATGAAGTCATGTCCATCGCGAGCATCTTTAAGCGGCACGAAAAGATCGCCCGCTTCAATCGTGCGCGTATCTATCGACAAGCCGGATATGGCAAAATCACCATTAGCTTCCCCGCCCGTTGCTTGGGCTATATCTGCAGATGTCCATAACGGCTTAGACATGACCGAGCTCCTTGAGTGCAAGCTTGACCTGCTTGACATCTGAGAACGGAATAACTTTGGTTCCGACAATTTGACCTTGCTCATGCCCTTTGCCGGCAATGACTAAACAATCCTTTGGACCGAGACGTTTAATCCCTTCACGGATAGCGGCTGCGCGATCGCCAATTTCGGTCGCATCAGGACAGCCCTTTAAAACGGCCTCGCGAATTGTGGCCGCCTCTTCCGTGCGCGGATTATCATCCGTGACAATCACATCATCGGCGAGCTTGGCGGCAACACGGCCCATCTTGGCTCGCTTATCAGGATCGCGATCTCCGCCGCAGCCAAAGGCGACAATAACATTGCCCATTGTGTGCGGGCGAACAGAGCGCAGTAACTTATCAAGACCGTCTTCGGTATGAGCAAAGTCAACAAAGATCGGCGCGCCGTCCTTAGTTTGCCCAGCTCGCTCCATCCGTCCGGCAACGCCGTAAAGATGGCCCAACGCCCCAAGCGCCTTATCTTTTTTAACGCCCGTCACCATGGCAAGGCCCAGAGCTGAGATAGCATTTAAGACTTGAAACTCTCCCGCGAGAGGCAATTCGACTTTATGACGCTCACCTTGAACGACCAAAGTTATAATCTGGCTAGAAGCACGCGGCATAACTTCATCAATCCGAATATCCTGCCCCGACCAGCCAACTTGCATCACATCTTGCCCGCGCTCTTGGCACATTTTGACAAGGCGTTGCCCATATTCATCATTTGTATTTATAACGACAGGCGCATCAGCAGGCGTAAGTTCCGTGAAGAGCCGCGCTTTTGCCATGAAATAGTCTTCGGCATCCGTATGATAATCAAAATGATCTTGCGTCAAATTGGTAAATCCCGAAGCCGTGACGTTGACGGCATCAAGCCGATATTGATCCAGCCCATGAGATGAGGCTTCCATAGCCGCATGGGTTACACCTTCTTTTGTCAATTCTGACAAAGTCTTGTGCAGCGCTACGGCATCGGGCGTCGTGTGGGTTAGCGGGCGATAACCTTGCGGCGCTTGAACGCCTAATGTTCCAAAGCAAGCCGCTTGATGCCCAGCATAGGCCCAAATCTGGCGTAAAAATTCTACAGTAGAGCTTTTGCCATTCGTGCCTGTCATCGCCACAAGAGTCTCGGGCTGGCCCGCATAGAGTTTAGCGGCCATCTGAGCATAGGCCAATCGCGGCTCAGACCGGTCCAGGTAAGGCACAGGTAACTCTATCTCGCCCGTTGAGAGCACAGCAGATGCTCCTTTCTCCAGAGCGCTTTCAATGAACTTTCGTCCATCAGTGACCGTTCCCGGCAAGGCGGCGAAAACAAAGCCCGGCGCAACCTCACGGCTATCGCAGGTTAAGCCTGTCACAGCGATATCGCTCTCAAATCCCAACTCCCGCAATGTCATGGCAAGGCCTCTTCTGAGAAAGGGCTCATCGCAATAGGATCAATTATTCGCTGCACGCCGAGCATTGGCGCTATTCTTTCGATAACCGCCCCTGCTGTTGGCGCAGCGTTCCAACCCGCCGTCGCATAACCATAAGTCCCCTCGACAGCTTTCGGTTCATCATAAGTAATCATCACGACATAGGTCGGGTCTTCGTAAGGAAATGCGGCGACGAATGAGGTCACAAGGCGCTTTTCGTCGTAACCACCAACTGCAGGTTTTTCTGCAGTCCCAGTTTTACCCATCACGCCATAGCCCTTTACCGCCGCATTTTTACCTGTGCCATCCGTCACGACATAACGCATCATATCGCGCGTCGTTTGAGAGGTATGAGAGGAAAAAACGCGGCGCGTTCTTATGGGGTGGGCCGCATCACGCTTGATTAAAGTTGGGGCCACGTAAAGCCCGTCATTTAAGGTCGCGCCAATGGCTGCCGCTAAAGCCAGCGGACTCACCGAGATACCATGACCATAAGAGACCGTTACCGTCGTTAAGTCTATCCAGCGATCTTGAATCTGCGGCTTGGCACTTTCAGCTAGTTCAAAAGGCACGCGGTCCATCAGCCCCAATTCTTTGAGGTATTTCTGTTGCTGATCAGCTCCAATTTTCAGGGCAATCATCGCCGTACCGCGATTAGAGCTTTCAGCAAGAATTTCAGGCATCGCCAGAGGCACCTTGCTGGGGTGATCATCGCGGATAAATTTGTCACGCACTTTAAAAGGCTTTTGCACCGGATAGGTCTCCGTCAGATTAGTTACTTCGTCTTCAAGAGCCATCGCCATGGTCAAAACTTTGAAAACAGACCCTAAGTCATAGGTAGACATTGAGGCATGATTAAAGCGAGTTTCGGGCAATGTTGCGCCCGGATCATTCGGGTCAAAATTAGGCAAACTGACCATCGAAATAATTTCACCGGTTTTGATATTCATGACGACGCCGGCATTTGACAGAGCCTCAAATTTCTCAAGCCCTCTTTGCAGTTCATCAGCCACGGCATATTGCACGCGCATATCCAGAGATAAGGCAGAAGCTGGCGCATTTTCCTCTGCCAAAACCTTATTAAAGGCCCGCTCCGCCCCTGCTGCGCCGTTTAAATCCACATCGGTAAAACCCACACTATGCGAGCCTAAATTCCCGCGCGGGTAAACACGCTTGGGCTCTTGACGGAAAGCCAAACCTGGCAAGCCAAGCGCAAATACAGATTGACGCTCTTTGGGTGTAAGACCGCGTTCTATCCAAACGAACGCGCGCTCAGTCAACAGGCGCTCACGCAGAACATTGATATCCAGCTCTGGCCGCACCGAAAGTAGCTTTTGCGCCGTTTCTTCGACATTCCAAACCTTACGCGGCTCGGCATAAAGAGAATAAGTGCTGAGGGTTGTAGCAAGAACTTCGCCATTACGGTCCGTGATATCTGCGCGCGTCGTTGTGATTTCCTTGGGCAAAAGATTACCGCCGCGCTTGTCACCAAATAGCGAGATTTCTGCCAACCGCAAAACCACCAAAAGCAACACGAACATAAAAATAAACGCGCCAATACGAATGCGAATGCGCCCTTCAGAGACGGAGATAAATTCATCATCCGCCACTGTCATGGTTTGAGCTTGCGGGAAGTGATCTTTCTGCGTCACGCTCATGGCCTTACGCCCTCACCCGAGAGAGCCTCGGGACGCAGAGGAAATTCCTCAACAATATCTTTTGCAGTCAGCACGTCTTTGACAACAATAGGCTGCAACCCCAGATGCGCACCTGAAAGCGACATCAATCGTTCAGGGCTTTCAAGATAAGCGATTTCTGCCCGCAAGACGCGCAAGCTTGCCTCCTCTTGTGCGATTTGCCGCTCTAGCGAGACAGACTGCTTTCGCGCTGTCTGCGAGCGGGTCTTCACATAGTAGAGTCCAACAGTTAGGGCGACACCGATGAGAAACAGCAAGAAGCCGGTCATACGCCGAGCCGCGCGAATATGGGATGGAATATAGACACCGCTCATAGCCGCGCCTCCAAATCTGAGAGACTTGGGACACGCGGCAATAAATCGTCATCCATCGGAAAAGGCGCAGCCTCTGTGCGGATAGCAAAGCGCAGCTTGGCAGAGCGCGAACGCGCATTGTCCTGCACTTCATCTTTGCTTGGCTTTATGACTGAGCGTTTACCTTCTTTGAAACTGGCAGCAGGGCCGTCATTCTTGACTTCAGGCGCATAGCGAGACCCGCCGCTAACTTCGCCTGCCCTGCGGCGAAGGAAAGACTTAACAATACGGTCTTCGAGGGAGTGAAACGTCACGACAATCAACCGCCCGCCTGGCTTGAGAATTTTTTCTGCCGCGCATAGCCCGCGGTAAAGCTCGCCAAGCTCATCATTGATAAAAATTCGTAAGGCCTGAAATACGCGGGTCGCAGGATGGTTTTTCCCTGTCCGGCCCAAAGCTTTCTCGACAACTTCAGCGAGCGCGTCGGTCGTCACAATATCGCCATCTTCACGAGCGCGAACAATAAAGTCCGCCACACGCCTGGCACGGCGCTCTTCGCCGTAAACTTGAAAAATACGAATAAGGTCAGAATGCTCTAATGACCTCACAGCGTCCGCCGCTGTCGGACCACTTTGCGACATGCGCATATCCAAAGGCCCGGAACGCATAAAAGAAAAGCCTCGCTCAGCCTGATCAAGTTGCATAGATGACACACCAATATCGAGAACAACTCCATCAACGGAAAGCCCCAACTGATCCATTTTCGAGAACTCAATGTAGATTAGCCCAAAGTCATACTTTTCAATCAGCTCATCCGCACGATCGCTAACATTAGAATCACGATCTAAACCAAAAACAGTACAGTCAGCCGCCTTCAAGAACGCCTCACTATAGCCGCCATTACCAAAGGTGCCGTCCACATAGGTTTCGCCGTCCTGCGGGGAAAGCGCGGTTAAAACTTCGGGGAGCATCACAGGATAGTGCTTCATGAGCCCTCTCCCGGCTTTACCGTCTTCAGCAAATGACGACTTTCGCGCGCCAGCGCCAGCAAGCCCTCTTTACGGTCTTCTAGCGCCTTAGGTGACCAAATCTCAAAGCGCCGCCCCAATCCGACAAATGTCACCTTGCCATTCAGCCCTGCATATTCATGCAAATCTTTTGGCAGAGACACACGCCCACCACCATCAAAGGCCAGCTGCCGCGAGGAGGCGAAAATCATATATTGAAGCGCCGAGCGCTCAGCATCGTAATGCTCGCGTTGATCCAGCGAGTTTTGGAAATCCTCAAGCAGCGAAATACCCCCGCCTTCAAGGTAATTCCCGTCCAGACTTGGCCAGACAACAATCCCGTCAAATGGTGATTTTGAAGGGGTCTCGGATATCGTCGCACGGAAGTCGGCAGGGACTGACACACGCCCCTTCGCATCCAAGCTATTTGTCACAGTGGACAAAAACATTTCAATATTCCCCTTTAACGCCAAAAGCCAAATCATGACGTTGAAAATGGGATACCATGGGATTTAATGGGATACAATGCCTATTTAGCAGTAAATTAAGTATAATTACAGGGTTTAAGTCCTTTTCTATGCCATATTCGCTCAACTTTGTGGTCAATGTAGCGCGACTAAAGGTACTGACCACTGCGCCATTACGTTTTAGACCACTTTTTAGCGGATATGCGGCCCTATGGGGCCTTTAGCGCGGTTTTTGATATGACAGCGACGTTAAAGCAGCCCTTGATTAACGCTCCGTGAAACGGGCTTTAAGGGCACCTTAAACGACATTCAATGCAGCCTTAAACGTATCGTAAACGTCAGCGCTCGCTGTTTCAGCCCTCTATCGCATCCACATGATATCGGCAATGAGGGCAGATTGACGGCCATTCATCAGGATATCTGAAGCTTGGATCACCACGGCTTATGACACATCTGCCGCAATGCCGGCATGTCACCATGTAGTCATCTTTATCAAAGAGGGAGTGCTGAGCCATGACCCTTAAGTAGTGTCAGCCAGCGATCACGCCAAGACGCAGAGCTATATATATTCACAATGTCAAACAGCAAGAGCAGCCTATGCAATGCCTGCGAGGCGCTCCGTTACAAACTTCACCATCTTTCGATAAATTTGGTCTTGCAAAACCGTGTTCCCTTTTCGTCTTGCGGCCGTCATGCGTGATTTCCAAATACGCGGAATATAGCGAGCGTGATCACCGCAAATATGCTGCCCACCCTTATCTAAGGCCTCCTCGTGCTCGCAGGTAATGATAGAGCAACGCGACATCGCACAGCTCAGTTACACTCAGGGCAAGGCATACCGCGTTTATTTTCGGTGACTGAGCACTTGTCCTCTATCCACCCGGTATCATGTCCACAATGACCACACTCAAACTGGATAACTTTACAGCCCGGCCCATTCCCTGCATCCACAACATGCATGCGCTTTACGGATGGACTACGAGGAATTTCTTCAGCCGCAAATAGTAACAAATTAGCCATCAGCCCCCACTAGGCGCAGCCGCCAAGACCCAGACACACGTCCCAATAAGGATAAGAAAACCCGCCAATCGGCGCCCATGAAGAAAGCCCCGCGCCACTGCACGGCGCTCCACACACGGCAAGAGCGTCAGCCCCGCCATTATATAGCACAACAGAACTATAGCATAATAATTCATCAAACCCATCTCACTTTCATCCGCCAAGCATAAGAGTTATTAAGACAATAGCACCAATACTGCACAGGCAAAGAAACGCCGCGAGCAGAAGCCATAGCCCAACAAATTTAATGGTGACCCAGATATGGCGCTTCATCCCTGAACTCTCAACATCATGGCCTCTTCTTCAAGCCTATCAGCCTCACTATATTTACGCTGCGCCTCAATAGGTCTGCGTTTTAACAGGCTATCCGCCGCGCGGCGAAGCAACTTCGCCTTCCCGCATCACGCTGTCTATCTGAGTCTTACGCGCTGGCGAGGTCATCACGGCTCTCCGCCCATTCAAAATCGTAGCGCTCGACCTTCCAAAGCGGAAGGCGAATATAGCTATATCCGGCCGCATCTGGCGGCAATTGCTCCAGCACAAGCTTGCGGCCAATATGCGCACGGTCGGACTTGGATGTCTGCTCAGGCGACGGGGTTACGCAAAGCTCCCATGGGTCATCGGCCAAAACATGGACGCGAACCCAAACCGGCGTCTTGTCCCAGCCTTTTTTTGAACGGTCGATCATGACCGCTTAGACTGCTTGCCGCGATTGATGGGGCGCAACCTTGAACACTCGCTCAATCACCCGCTCCATCCGCGCCCAGATATCAAAACGGTCTAAGAACGGGTTCAACCACGCCGTAATGACGCAATAATATTCATCCTGGTTGCCAATATGATGTCGCATATGGCTTCTACGGGATTGTAATAACCCCACAGACCGTAGGGCTTTTACCGGCCAAGGCACCACATTCCGGTGCGAAAAGCCGTGAATTTCATTACCAAAAGACCCAACAATAAGGGCCGTTAAGGTGACAATATTGAGCCAATCCAAGCCCCAAAACAGCACAAAAAGCACCGCCACAATCACCATTGCGCCGACATTGCGTTTCATAAAACCATGCAATAAAAACGCATTTGGCGCACGGTGATGACGTTGATTATCCTCAATAAATGCGCCAATAAAAGGCCATTTGGGATTGCCATATTGATCTATAAACCAATGCACAAAACCACTGCAAATATCAGCTAAAATCACCCCTAAAAGAAGGAAAAACCCATAGGTTAAACTTAAGATAACAAGGTCGGTAAACGGCATCATAATATCACTCCAATACGGGCTAAAGACCCCCCGTGATTACCCCCGTCCTGCCGGCATGATTACCCGGAACCATCATCCGACATCCCCTGAAACCCGCAGCGCATCCTCAAGCGCCAAGACGGCCTGTTTGCCCAACGCCTGACCGTCATCGAGGCGCTGATAGGCCTCTTCCCAAAACACGCTGCCCATCGGGGCCAGGCGGGGACAAAACGCCGCCAATAGCGCCTCTAAATCGCCCGCAATGCTGGCCTGTAACAGGGCCTCACGCCGCGCGGCCGTCATGCCCTGATAAAAGGCGTTTTCCCATCGGGCGCGTTCCCAAAACTCAACGCTGTCAAAATTGATAACAACCAAAATATAATCAGCTAATGACGGCGCAGTTTTAAACTTTATGGCGTCAATATTGGCGCTTAAATAAGCCCGGCGCAGACCCCGAAAATACTCATGAGAGGCGTTGCGATTTATCAAGGCCGCAGGCACTTCTATAACGGCGCTATTCATCGCCATTTGAAAGCGATATTGATGCTCTCCATAATACTCTAATCCCACACGTTGTGTGGACGCAAACAGGCCTAAGGCGCGGTTGCAAAACCGCTTATCTTTGAACCGCTCCGCCATCTTTGAATATGACGGACGGTCAAATATATCTTTGGAATTATGGTAAAATTGCGTGCGCATTATTCGGGATCAACCGCCCAATCATTGGTCAGCGGCCAGCGAAAGCTTTTCTTGAAAAAATGCGGCTCATCCGCCAGTGCCGCCCGCTCAAACATCAACCCGTTTTTATCATATAATGCCCCGCCAATTTCGGTCACAACATGCTCAACAGAGCCCCAACACACAGCAAAAGGAAAACGCGCCTTCAGCCAGCGGTGAAGCATGGCGCAATTGATGTTATCGCCGTAATGCGCCTTAGCCTCTTTAATGGCCGCCATGACCTCCGAATAAAGCGCCTCACGGGCCTGCTCCCAGACCTTCTTATAAACCGCCTCTGTCTGAATATCGCGCATCGCCTAGCTCTGTGCCGTAATTTGATCAAAAGCCGCCTGAGCACGGGTCTCAGCGGCTGTTATGGCTGTCACAATGTCCTGCGGCGATACGGCGGCCTCAATCCCGGCTACGGCCCCGGCTTCAATGCTGGCAATCAGTAATGACAAATGCCGAAACTCCGCCGCGCGCTGCTGGATTAAGGCGATAAATTGCGCCGTTGTCAGGCCGCGCTCATCGGCTTCTAACTTTAGATCAGCCTGCGCGGCCAGATCGCCATCATCTGCATCACGTGCCGCCCGCTCCTTAATATGATATTCCGTTAATTTACCCGGCTCTAGCGGTACAAACCGCCCGCGATATTCCTCGGCGCGGCCGCGTATTTGACTGACGGCTATTTTACGAAGCGCCGCCATCATTATAGCCGCCGCCTCATTCGGGTAATGGGCGACTATCCAATCCTCAGTGCGAGCCTCGATAAGCTCGCCATTAACCTCAATATCAAAGGTCGGAATATCAATGCTTAAACCGCTCATAAAGTCCTCCTAATACAGTTTTAAAGCGCCGTAATATTTGACGTAAACGCCCCTGTATTTGGGTTCCCGCCATCGGCCACATCCGTGATGATATAACCGCCCGCCGCGCCAACAGTGTGATTGATAAATTCGATATTCCCAGAACTGGCCACCAGATGATACAAGACAACAGCAGTACCCGTGCCGCTACGGAAGAAATCTGCCGACTGAAACCGCCCCCGGACATTACAGGTGCGCACATCGAGAAGGCCTGCGCCCCGGCTTGTATTGACCTCAAAATCTATGTGATTAAAATAAAATCCTAAGCGGTCAAAGACACGTAATCCGCCTGGAAAGGCCGATGAATTTGTCGCGTCCACAGATGTGATTTTTCGGTGAACAAAAGCATTGGTATTATCGCGCCCCCACAGGGCCAGATAAGGCACACCGTCTTGGATAATTTCAGACGTATCCGCGATGATATCCCCGTAAAGATACCCTTGCACCGCCGCCGCGTCCTGAACAACTTCACAGAATCGCCCCCATGTCTTGATGGAAAGGGCAAGCGTGGCCCCGCTGCGGCTATCATCACCGTTCACAGGATCAATGTGACAATTGGTAATGCCCTGCGAATTTGTTATGGCGTCCAGCCGCGCTTGAATATCCGCAAGACCCGCTTCATTCACTTGATCAAGGGCGGCGTTTGTCTGCGCAAGAGAGGTCTCTATCGTACTCAGATAGCCTGCAACCTCACCCAAATCTTCCAATGCGGCCGGAAAGTTCAGCACATGCCCGTCCGCCGCTAATCCACCCGGATTAGTGGCGGGGTTATAGGCCTGTGAATTATAATACCCGCCGCTCAGCCGTGCCAATACCTCTGTAAACTCGCTCATCGCATAATCTCCTTTAATATCATTTCTGTGCCGTGAACGCCCTGAAAGTTGAACCGCGCGCCTGGAGGACTCTCAAGCGTGGCCAAAAACGCCTCGCGGTATAAATGTGTCTTGTCGTCAAAATCGGGTATGAACAGGATGGGCCGCAATGTGCCAACCCGCATACCCGCATCGACAAATCGCATCGCCTCATCTTTGGTCAAATCGCCATAGCGAATACGGTGTTGCCGGCGGGGGCGGCGATACTCACCTGTCGGATGGCCAGACAGGCTCTCATCAATACGATCACGTGCCTGTAGGTTCAGTTCACGGCCACGCTCAAAATTAAAGCCGGGAGACCATGCCCGCGCCACAAATAAATAACCAATATCAAAAGCCCCGTCAGGATGTGTGCTATCGTCAATCTCAACCACAATAGATGACACCGTGAGAGAGTTATCCAAAGAGAACCAGAAATTACGCGGATACAGGTCTAAATCCTCCTCCAAGGGCCGTCCGTCCCAAAAATTGGTTTGCTCCCACTCCAAATTCGATGTCGGGAATAAACGCGGCGTCACATCCTCCCATTCAGGTGTGTTAATCACGGCCGCACTTGAATCCTTTAAGCTTATGCGGATACGCGCATTACGGCTCATGGAGTGAAATAACAGTCCCAAAAAATTGACCGAGCGCGCGCGGGCTAAAGTGATCGTAAATTCAGAGCTCGACAAAACGCCGACATCATCACACCTTGCGGGCTGGCTGATCATCACCGGCACCAATAGGTTTGACAGCGGCAAAACCCAATTGCCGCCCGTCAGCGCTGCACGCTCCGCCAAATTCACATCTGCAACTTTACCTAAGGCCATATTATCCCCACACCCGCCAAATCATTTGATGGCGCTTTGGCCGAGTAAGCTCCACACCCGCTAGAATAAAATTCCGGTCAATATCTGCATCCGGATAGTAAACTCGCACCGAAGACCCCAGACGCAAGGCCGCGCGGGCATCGTCAAAGGGCAGAACAAGCCTCAGGCGCTCTCTCGCGCCGCCGCCAGCCTGCGGGCCCAAAACACTTAAAAGGCTATCTGCGAGGCTCTGAGCGTCCGCCGCAAGCCGCAAAGGCGTTTGAACATCTTTCTCAAGAGCAGAGGGAAATCTATCCAATGTCGCCTGAGAGCTCGCCTCGGCATAACGCCACTCAGTTGTCATAAGCGCTTCATTGGCTGTGCCGCGCACAGCGGGGGCCAAATCCCCGCGCGAGAGGGTTTTATGATTACGGCCATACCCAACTTTGACCCGCCAAACAGGTGAGGTTTGGTCACCATCGGAGCTTAAATCCAAGATATCATCATAAGGCAGATCATAATCTGCCGCCGCGTCAGGCACCTTAACAGGATCATAGCGCCAGACACCGGCGCTGTCAGGCATAACAGCGGCCGCTTCCGCGCGAGCCGCATAGCGGATGACATTCGCCAGCGTCGTTTCGCCCGTCAGGTGAAGCCCGATTTTAGGCCCGCCTGCCACATCAAAGTCAGCGCTGATATCGCTGCTCGCAATACCAGCCTGCAATAACAGCGCCTTAATGATAGCCCTTGGGGTGTCATCCGTATTGACGGTCAAACCAAAGGCAACTTGCCCGACAGGACTACCGCCTAATTTGATCAAGCCCTTGGCTTTATGGGTGACATATTCCGTCATGACGGGGGTGGCCGCCAAAAATCCTGCCTCATCCAAATCAGAGTCCAGCACATAGCCGGCATCATCACCCCGATCATAGATAACATCGAAACTATCAATGGCGCTGTCATTCACCTGCCAGATTTGCTGTCCTGGAGAGACCAGAATGCCGGGAGCATGTGCCTCTGACAAATCCCCAAAGCTGAGCGGCAAGACTTGTCCAGTCAGCCCCTCCTCGCCGTCTAAAACATTACCGCCCGAAGCCGTGCCGGCATATTTAGTGGTTTGAATATTGGTCTCGAGAATTTGAAAGTCATCCCGCACATTCAAGGTCAAAGAGGCACTAGACTTTGTCGCATGACCCCAGCCTGCCTTGGACGCCCGGCCCGCAAATATGTGTATGGCCTGATTGAGCGGCGTGCCAGGAACATACCGGTAAATATCAATCGCACCGAAACTATACTGCCGATAGGTCTGAAGGCTTTTATCCGCATTGGAGAGCCGCATGATACCATAGCCGCGCTCGCCGCCGCCTTGCGTCACATCGCCAAACAGATCTCGCCGGATATTCGCAGCCTCAATCAGAATCGGCAAGTAAATACGATTAGGCGCATCGGGATCATCATGCGGCAAGGGCGCAACAGGTTCATCAGACACATAGAGGGTGTCTGGTGTGCCGTCGGGCGCGTAGCTTGTGATATGGGCGATAAAAAGACTCATGGCGTGCTAATTCGTGCTGGTGCTTCCGCCGCCATTAGACCCGCCGCCCTGCTCTATAACGCGGTTGGTTTCTTCATTCACCTCTATCAGCTCACTTAATGCGGCAAGCTGAGACGATGTGCCGGTAGAAATGCTTGAGTTAACAGAGCTGGTCACATTACGCAGCTCCAATAAATCACCGCGCATCAAGCCGATATTATCATTGAGCGCAGAGACAAAATTATCATTGGATGTGATCAAGTCCTGAGAGACAGCACTGTTTAGCGTACCCAATTCGCTTAATGTGCCAACCCGCAAATTATCTATACCGCTCAGCAGGCTGTTAGTCCCGGTCACCGTGTTACCATTGATGTTGCCGAGGCGGGTGCGCATTTCAACAAACTCCGGCAGCTGTGCGCCGATAGTTCCATCTATAAGACCCAAGCGCGACCAGACATCGCTGACACGCGAGACAACATTACTACTGCCGGTCACAGTATTAGAATTGATATTGCCTAAGCGTGACGACATTTGTTCAAATGTCGGGAACTGCGCACGAATAGTTGAGCGGATAATATCTTGCCGGGCATACATATCACTTATACCGCTGATAATCCCCTGATGGCCGCCTGGGAGCAATTGCTCTATCGTCTCAAGACGAGCGCCAAGCGGCGAGAGGAACGGCTGCTGCGCGGAAATGGCGTCTCGCACCGCTTGCGTCTCAATAAAGCCTTGGGCAAGACTTGTCGTAATACGGCTGTGACCCGCAGGTATAAGACTTTCCAAATTACCCAGACGGCCAGAGAGCGGCGAAAGGAAAGGCGATTGCCCCTCAACAGAGCTGCGCAGTGCAGCCATGCGGTCTTCAAACACATCACCATAGCTTCCGAATTCATCACTGAAGCGCCCCCGCATCAAGCCAAATTCAGACGCATTTAAGTTACTCAGATTAACCAATTGTCCGTCAATCAAAGCAAAGCCCGCTGGCAGCTCACCCTGCACCGCTGAGAGGCCATCTGTAATCGGCGGCGTTATCTGTCCTGGCAGCCCAGCAATCCGGCCCTCGACCTGCTCAAGCCCGCCAATGACACCTGCCATAGGGTCAATGACTGCCGGTTCTGCTAAACCCTCTAATGCGCTCACAATCGAATTATACAATGCCGCACGGTCTGCCGCAGAACTGGTCGCCTCACGATCCAAGGCCAAAAGCTGATCCGCATAATCCGTAATTGATGACAGCGCGTCTTCATCGCCGGCCTGCGCAAGGATTAATTGCGCATCAAAGGCTGTTTGCGCATTATCGCGGCGTTGTTGCGGCGATAAAGGGGCATTGTCATTTGAGATATTTAAATCTTCAAGCCAGCGCTGAATGCCGCTGCGCGCTTCGCTGGCGACCGTAGAGAGCGCCTCTCCCGCTGTTTCGGCTGTTGCGCCTAGCCGTGTTAAAACCTCATCCAGCTCGATTTGCTCTAAGCGGTCTAGCTGAGCAATGACATCGTCTGTGACATAGCCCAATTGAGCAAAACGCTCAATCTCATCACGGCGAGCCTCTTGTGCCCGCTCAAGTGTATCCAGTTCAAGACGCTCAGGGTTCTCACGGCGGTTAATCTCATCTGCAATGCCCTGGCTAAAACTTTGTGCCTGAGCGAATTCGCTTAATATCTCATCCAGCTGCGAAACGTCTGTAATGGTTCCCGCCGCGCGAATTTGAGCCTGCACGGCCCTGTTCAAGCCTTCAACAGGCCCTTTTAACAGCTCTGAGACAGCATAAGCGATCGCTTCTCCGGCATCATCCGCGCCGCCATTAAAAACGCGCCCATCGCCAAAATTGACATCCAAATAATCTTTTTCAGGCTTATATAGGACCGTGAAATTCTGCGCCCCTGATAATGTAACGCCGAGACGATCTAAGACCTGATTAATAGAATTTGCTATTTCATTGGTTGTACCAGCATCGGTGCGGCGCGTCTCCGAGCGCGTAATACCGATATCACCGCTCGCCGTGGTTCCAAAATAAGACTTAAGCCGCGGCGGCTTTTTCTTCAGAATTTGGGTCAATCCAAAGGCAGCGCCAGCAACAAGCCCAAGCGGGCCCAATGACGCAGCCAAAGGGCCCAAAGCTGAGCCAATGCCTGGGAGCGCGGCCAAAGCCCCTGAGATCGCCGCGCTGCCGCTAGATAAAATACCGCCAATGCCTGGCAATGCAGCGAGACCGCCATTTATGGCGCCCAATAATCCGCCCGTCGATCCTATGCCGCCGAGACTTGACGACAAACCGCCGCCCAGTCCGCCAAAACTCACACTCCCAAAGCCACCCGCCGCCGCAGCGCCGCCGCCGCCGCCAAAAAGCCCTCCAATGCCCGCCGCGCCGAATAGGGCTGTGCCAAGACCGCCGCCAATTGCCCCGCCTGCTGCGCTACCCGCCACAGACCCTAAAAGGCTCCCGCCGCCGCCAAGTCCTGGAACGCCCAAGATTGCGCCAAGCCCGCTTTGATCCAAAATCGGCTTGATAATCATCTGCGCGGCAATTTGCTTGGCCAGCTTTTTAAAGATGTCTCCGACATCGCCAGCGAAATCATCTATTGTGTCAAAATTGCCGGCCCAAATATCTTCCCAAGTGCCCGTCCATAGCTCATCAATATCATCAGCAGCCTCTTCATAGGCGTCATAGACGGTTTTGATCACGTCCCGTTCCCGCTCAAGCTGATCAAGACGCGCCACGTGATTTTGCGCCCAGGCGCGGGCTTGCGCTTCTGTAATTTGGATACCCGCCTGTCCGGCCAGATTGATACGGTCCAACAATAAGAGTTCTATCTCGCGCTCTTCATTCGTGAGTCCAGCCAGCTTTATATCCAAATCTCTTTGGTCCAGCCACTCTTCATAATTATCATTGGCCGCGGCCTGCGCTTTTTCCATAGCAGCGCGGGCCTCTTCTTCTGCTTCTAAAACATCAATATGTTTCAGCCGCGCCGATATCTCCTCTAGCGTTACAGTAAGACCTGCTGTTTGCGCGGCCGTAAAAAGCTCCAAAGCCTGCTGGCGACGCTGTGTCTGTTCGGGCGTTTCAAATGCGGCCGTGCGGCGCTCCTGTTGGGCCGCCTCTAATTGCG
>ENA-ORXM01002332-ORXM01002332.1-marine-metagenome-genome-assembly--contig:-NODE-2332-length-22568-cov-4.051754_pt1 | contig 22568 bp, 21 predicted proteins | sample MGYA00237867_ERZ511480 | MGnify/ENA primary metagenome ERZ511480 (study PRJEB26309, sample SAMN06266103) | marine metagenome | isolation source: Algal blade | place: United Kingdom:Sidmouth, United...
AACGCCGTGCGCATCGAAAGCGAGGCGGCCTTTGCGCCCGCGCTGGCACACCTGAGCGGCAAGAAAGTCGCCGTCGATCCAGGCAGCACAGTCGCGGCGATCTTCAAGGCGCTGGACGATGGCGGAGCCGAAATCTTTGAAACGCAAGACCCCTGCGCTCTGCCCAAGGCGATCAAGAACGAAGCCGAGATAGAGTTCCTGCGCTATTCTTGAGGCTTCTTCTACATAGACGCGGCCAACCAGCTTGCCGCGCTCCTTCCCCGGCTCGGGGGGCAGACGATTGATGCCCACGTCGATCACGGTCGCCCCCGGCTTGATCCAGCCGCCCTTGACCATATTGGGCCGACCAACTGCCGCCACGACGATATCAGCGCGGCGCACCTGCTCTGGCAAATCCTTCGTGCGGCTGTGCGCGATGGTGACAGTGCAGGAATCGGCCAGCAAAAGCTGCGCCATAGGTTTGCCGACGAGGATCGAGCGGCCAATGACTATGGCATCCAGCCCCGAAAGATTGCCCAGCCTGTCCTTGAGCATCTTGATGCAGCCAAGCGGAGTGCACGGCACAAGCCCGGGCAGGCCCAGCGCCAGCCGCCCTGTGCTGGCAGGGGTCAGCCCGTCGACGTCTTTGTCAGGAATGATCGCATTGACCACCGCTTGCTCATCAAGATGATCGGGCAACGGCAACTGCACCAGAATGCCATCGACCGCCGGATCGCCGTTTAGCTTTTCGACCAGCGCGATAAGGTCATGCTGCGCGGTATCGGCGGGCAGCTTGTGCTCGAAGCTGGCCATGCCGGATTCGGCGGTCTGCTTGCCCTTGTTGCGGACATAGACCTGACTGGCGGGGTCTTCGCCCACCAGCACGACCGCGAGGCCCGGCTTGATGCCGTGTTCGTCGACCATGCGCGAGACGTGGCCTGCGACCTTTTCCCGAACGGTGGCGGCAAAGGCTTTTCCGTCGATGATGTGAGCGCCCATGGGTCTGTTCCTCTCGTATGTCCACCGGGTCTGGAATCCGGCACTGTGACCGATTACACCCGGCCCTGGAGCAAATTGCATTGAAGCCGAATCGGTTTTCGCTGCCTCTCGCCTTACAGGCTCGACCATTGCGTATCGTACGCGAAGCCCGACTACTCTGATCGACCCAAATGCAAATTGCCCTGAGCGGATTAGGGACAGGGACCGGACATGGCAACCATCGGATTCATCGGTATCGGAAACATGGGCACGGGCATGGCCCGCAATCTGGTCGGGGCGGGCCATGAAGTGACGGTGTTCGACCTCGATACCGAAAAGGCGCGGAGCATCGGGGGGGCCAGGGTCGCGGCGTCCGGGGAAGAGGCGGCAGCGGGCCGCGACATCGTCATCACCATGCTGCCCGCCGGTCCCGTGGTCGCCAGGGTCTACCGCGAGACGATTCGCCCCCATGCCGCGCCCGATACCCTGTTCATCGATTGCTCCACCATCGACGTCGAGACGGCCCGTATTCTGGCCGAGGAGGCGCGCGGAGACGGCTTCGCGATGCTCGATGCGCCCGTGTCCGGCGGCGTGGCCGGGGCCGATGCGGGAACGCTGGCCTTCATGGTGGGGGGCAGTGCAGCCGGGTTCACGCGGGCCGAGCCGATCCTGTGCGTCATGGGCGCGAAGGTCGTCCATTGCGGCGAGGCCGGGGCGGGGCAGGGCGTCAAGATCTGCAACAACATGATGCTCGCCATCCAGATGATCTCGGTCGCGGAAGGGTTCGCGCTGGCCGAGAAGCTGGGCCTCGATCCGCAGAAGCTGTTCGACGTCTCCAGCGCCGCCTCCGGCCAGTGCTGGTCGCTCACCACCTACAGCCCGATGCCCGGTATCGGACCGAAGACCTCTGCCGACGACGATTACAGACCCGGCTTCGCCGCCGGTCTCATGCACAAGGATCTCGGCCTCGCGATGGAGGCCGCGCAGGCGGCGGGGGCCGACGTCGCCTTCGGGCGTGCCGCCTATGACGCCTATGACCGGATGGTCGAGACGGGCGAGGCGGGGGTCGATTTCTCCGGCATCATCCGGGCCAAGCGCGGGATCCTCTGAGCGGGTCATTCAACGAAGGTTAACCCGTTCACGGTATGGCGATGCCGTCGTAACCGAATACGGATCAGTCCATGCGCTTTGCCGGAATCTTCGTCGTCCTCGCCCTGATCGGCCTCGCCGCCGTGCAATCCATCGTCGGTGGCGCGCCCGAGGGCGAGGCCGGGGAAGCATCGCTCATGCTCGCCGCGAGCGATATCTGCCTCGTCGAAGCCGCGACCGTGCCGGTTCTCGCCACCCGATCGCGCGAGATCGTCACCACCCCGGCCCACAAGCGCCTGACGGTGACGCCCGCCCGCTACGGAACCCGGATCGATACCGTCGAGATCGTTCCCGCCCATAACGGGGGGGCGACGTTCTTCGGCGAACCCAAGCGCATCATCATCAGCGAGCCGACCCGCCGCCTGCGCGCCATCGCGGCGGTCTTCGAGACCGACGTCGCCCTCGATGCGCGCACCGTCATCCGGCCGCATGTGGAGGATGGCAAGCTGGTGGAGACGACCGAGGCGCTGAGCGCCGTTCCGGAATCCCGCATCGTCCTGCGCAAGGCGTCGATCCAGGCGGTGCGCATCAATGCGGGCCTGAAGATGATCGACACGAAGATCATCGACCGCGACGGCGAGGGCGATCCGGTGCCTGCCGAAACCACGGAGATCGAGGTACGCACCGTCGAGGCCCAGCCCGTGGTCGAGACCGAGGACATTCCGGCCATCACCGAAACGGTCGAGATCGAAATCGTCGAAACGCCCTCGCGCCGGATCGAGGCCGAGGCCGTCTGTACGATCGCCGATCGCAAGCCGCTCGTCCGCCGGGTTCAGGATAGGCTCGCCTCCGCAGACGGCCCCCTCGGCGAGCCCGGCACATGGTCGCCCGCGACCATCGACGCCATGGCCGCCCTGCAAGCCGAGCAGACCGGACTCGTCTCGCCCTACCTGCTGCTCGAAACCCTGCGGGCATGGGTGCCGGATGTGAAACTGCCCGTATCCTGACCGTACCGGCGCGTCCCCTCCCAAACCCGCGCAGGATTTATTTCATTCAAAGACTTGAATTTACCAGCCGTCTCGGGCAACGCTAGGACCAGCAAAAAACGGACGCGGCGAAAAGCCGCGAAATGGGAGGTCCGATGATCCTGCGTAGCGCACTGAGCGCGGCGATGGCCTGTGCCTTTTACGGGGCCGCATCTGCCGCCGACGCGATCTCACCCGATGCGGTGACGATCGTCGACAGCGAAATCACCGAATCCCTGACCGGGGTACCCGGCGATCCGGTCAATGGGTTGGCCGTGTTCACGGGACGCAAGGCCGGGAACTGCCTTGCCTGCCATATGGTAACGTCGCTGCTCGATACGCAGCAGTTCCATGGCGAGGTCGGCGTGACGCTCGATGGTGTCGGCGATACCTATTCCGCCGCCGAACTGCGCGCCCGGATCGTGAATCCCAAAGTCGATCTGCCCGATACGATCATGCCCGCCTTCTATCGCACGAGCGGGTTCAACCGTGTCGCCGACAAGTTCCAGGACAAGACCATCCTGTCCGCGCAGGAGGTCGAGGACGTGATCGCCTACCTTCTGACCCTTAAAGATTGAGCGGGAGACGCATGATGAAACGCATCCTATCCGTTACCGCCGCCGTTTTCCTGATCGCCGGTGCATCCTTTGCCGTTGCCGAACTCGATGAAGGCTACGTGGCCGTCGAGCCGGCCGCCGAAGATCATCCGCTGGACGAGATCATCTCCGGCTACCAGTTCCGCATCGAATCGACCCGCGCGGCGCAGGACGACGATTTCGAGAACCCCGGTATGCTGCTGCTCGATCAGGCCATGGATACATGGACCGAAGCCGATGGAGCCGCCGGGAAATCCTGCGCCGATTGCCATGGCGACGATCCGCTGGAGGCGATGAAGGGCGTCGGCTCGACCTATCCGAAGTTCACGGAAGAGGGCGACCACCGCGCCTTCCGCAATATCGAGAACCAGATCAACCACTGCCGCACCGAACGGATGCAGGCCGATGCGTGGAAATACGACAAGAACGACATGCTGGGCATGACGATCCTCGTGCGCCACGCCGACCGGGGTATGCCGGTCGATGTCGCGATCGATGGCGATGCCGCGCCGTATTTCGAACAGGGCAAGGATCTCTACTATACGCGCATGGGCCAACTCGACATGTCCTGCGCCCATTGCCACGAAGACAACTACGGCAGATATATCCGGGCCGACCATCTGAGTCAGGGCCAGGTCAACGGTTTCCCGACCTATCGCTTCAAGTGGCAGGGTGTCGGCTCGCTGCATCGCCGGTTCTCGGGGTGCATCAAGAACATCCGGGGCAATCCGTTCAAGAAAGGCGAGGACGAGTTCCTGGCCCTCGAACTCTACACCTCGTGGCGCGGTCAGGGTCTGCCCATCGAGACCCCCGCCGTCCGCAACTGATACCCAGATGACGCCGGAGGCTTCGGCCTCCGGCACTCTCTTCGTAGCCGACGCCAGTAGTGTCATGCTCGTGAAAGCAGGCATCTGTCCGAAGTTTCGAGATATTTCGCTGCTGGAATGACGGAAACGGGTGCGAAACGACCCTATCGCATCGTGATTCTACAGAATGGAAACGGAAATTCGGATGCTCCGACTTGCTGTCCTCCTCGCGTTCATCGCCTGCCCCGTCCATGCCGGTGAGGTCGACCTGCGCCACGGTGATCTGACCCTGCTCGGGGATTTCGTCGAGGTGGAGGATTCCACGGCTCCCGTGGCGCTCATCACCCACGGGACGCTGGCTCACAAGGATATGGAGCTGGTCGAGACCCTGCAGGATGCCCTTGCGGAACGGGGCATTTCCTCGCTCGCGCATACCCTGTCGCTCGGCATCGACCGCCGGGAAGGGATGGCCGATTGCGCGATGGACCATACCCACCGCGACGAGGATGCCGATGACGAAATCGCCGCGTGGATCGACTGGCTTGCAACCGAGGGCCATCAGAATCCCCTCCTGATCGGCCACAGCCGGGGTGGCAAGCAGGTGGCGCGCATGGCGGCAGGTCGGGACGATCTATCCGCCGTGGTCCTGCTCGCTCCGGCGACGACCCGATCCGCCCGGAGGAGCCGGGATGGGTACGCGGCGCGTTTCGGAGACTCGATCGACGTCGCGCTCGCGAAGGCGCGGGTCGCCGGTGACGACGACCTCATCGACGTACCCGGCCTGCTCTATTGTTCCGACACGAAGGCGAGCGGCGCGGCGATCCTGTCGTATTACGGCGGCATCGCAACCGGTGCCGACACGTATGTCGCCGATATCACTGCGCCGGTTCTGATCATTCTCGCCCAGAAGGACGAGACGCTGCCCGAAGCACCCGCGACCTATGTTCCGCTGCGCCGTGACGGCCTCGACGTCGCGCTCGTCGAGGATGCCGATCACATGTTCCTCGACTTCTTCGCGGATGATGCCGCCGATCTGATCGAAGGTTTCGTGGCCCGTCTCGGGTCCGGGGCAGAAGAGGAAACGGTCGATTTCGCCAGCGCCGATCTCGAATACGGGGCCTATCTGGCGCAGGAATGTTCGTCCTGTCACCGGGCCAGCGACGATGCCGATGCGGTGCCGGCGCTCGATGGGCTGGACGCCGATCATATCTACTACGCTCTCGAAGACTATGCGACCGGCCTGCGCGGCAATGCCGCGATGGGCCTCGTCGCCCGTTCGCTGGACGAAGAGCAACGCATCGCGCTCTCCGCCCATTTTTCCCTGCAGGAATACTAGGAGGCCGATCCCATGGACCTTACCCGCCGTGAAACCGCGAAGCTGGCATTTGCTGCCGGTGCCGCCACGCTCTTCGCCCCGAACGTCGCCCGCGCGGCCAATCCGAAGCTGGTCGTCGTCGGGGGCGGCCCCGGCGGTGCGACCGTCGCCAAATACGCCGCCAGGGATTCCAACGGCGCGCTCGACGTCACGCTGGTCGAGCAGAACCCGATGCACACGACCTGCTTCTTCTCGAACCTCTATATCGGCGATGCCTATGGGTTCGACGACCTGACCCACAGCTACGACCACCTCGCCAACACGCATGGCGTCAATATGGTCTATGCGCGGGCCGAGAAGGTCGAGACCGGCAGGGTCACGCTGGCCGACGGCTCGACGCTCGACGCCGATGCCATCGTCATCGCGCCGGGGATCGATTTCAAATACGATCTCTACGAAGGCTATGACGAAGGCGTGGCCGCGACCCGCATCCCCCATGCCTACAAGGCCGGACCGCAGACGCAGCTTCTCAAGAAGCAGGTGAAAGCCATGGCCGATGGCGGGACGGTCATCATCTGCCCGCCGCCGAACCCCTTCCGCTGCCCCCCCGGCCCCTACGAGCGCGCGTCGATGATCGCGAAGATCCTCAAGGCCGAAAAGCCGAATTCGAAGATCCTGATCCTCGACGCCAAGGACAAGCATTCCAAGCAGGGCCTCTTTCAGGAGGGCTGGGAAACGCATTATCCCGGCATGATCGAATGGGTTCCGGCGGAGTTCACCGGGGGCGGTATCGCCTCGGTCGATGCCGGGGCCATGAGCGTGACGACCATGGACGGCGAGACCTTCGAGGGCGACGTCATCAACATGATCCCCGCGCAGAAGGCCGGGATGCTGGCCATCGCCTCCGGTCTGACCGGCGACGGCGACTGGGCGCCGATGAACCCCGCGACCTTCGAATCGACCCTCGTTCCGGGCGTCCACGTCCTCGGGGATGCCTGCGCGCAGGGTGACATGCCCAAATCGGGTTTCTCGGCCAATTCGCAAGCCAAGGTGGTGGCGAATGCGGTGCGCGCCTCGCTCACCGGCTCGCGGGCCTTTCCGCCGCGCTTCCGCAATACCTGCTGGAGCCTCGTGGCCGACGAATGGGGCATCAAGGTCGGGGCCGATTACGTGGCGGGCGACGACAAGGTGACGAAGACCGAAGGCTTCCTGTCGCCCTCGGATGCCGCCGCTGACCTGCGTGCGGCCACCGCCGCCGAAGGCTATGACTGGTATGCGGCCATCGCACAGGATATCTGGGGGGCATAACTGCCGCCCTTCGTCGTTCCCGTCAGAGCGGGCATTTCGTCGGATCATCGAAATGCCCGCCTTTCGTGCGGGCAGGACACTTACTGTGAAAGCCCTGACGATGCCCTTGCCCGATCTCGATACGCTGGAGCCGGACGAACTGGCCGATATGGTCACGGATGTGCGCGACGCCACCACCTTCCTCAAGGCGCTGGCGCATGAGGGGCGGCTGATGATGCTCTGCTATCTCTCGGACGGCGAGAAGACGGTGACGGATTTCGAGAAACTGCTGTCCATGCGCCAGCCCGCCGTCTCGCAGCAATTGATGCGGCTGCGCAGTGACGGGCTGGTCAGCGCGCGGCGCGAGGGCAAGGCGATCTACTACGCCATTGCCGACCCGAAGGTCGCCTGCATCGTCGGCACTCTCTACGAGATGTTCTGCGCCGAAAAGGGATGCAAGTGACATGCTTGCCGATTGGCTCACCCCCCTCGTCGGACTTTCTGGCGGTGTGGTTCTGGGGTTGGCCGCGCGGCTGGGGCGGTTTTGCACGCTGGGGGCCATAGAGGACGCGATCTTCGGGGCAGGCACCCGCCGTCTGCGCGTCTGGACGCTGGCCATCGCCGTGGCGGTCGCGGGGATTGCGGTGCTCGATCTCGTCGGCGTGCTCGATCCGGCACAGAGTTTCTATCTGTCGCGTCCCGTGCCGCTCGTCTCGACGGTGTTCGGTGGCGCGCTGTTCGGCCTCGGGATGGCGCTCGTGGGAACCTGTGGCTTCGGCTCCCTCGCGCGACTGGGGGGCGGCGATCTGAGCAGCCTCGTCGTCTTTCTGGTGATCGGCGTGACCGGCTATATCGCCAGCGCCGGGATCGTCGGCGAGCTGCGCGTCTCCCTGATGCCCGAGCGTATCGCCTTGCCCTCCGAGAGCGGCATCGCGCATTTCCTCTCTGCGCGTTCCGGTATGCCTGCATGGCTCATCTCCCTGAGCGTCGCCGCGATCCTGTCGACGAGCGCCCGCGCGCTGTCCCGCCGCGATGTGCTGTGCGGTCTGGCCGTAGGCTCTGCGATTCTGGCCGGGTGGGCCGTGACGGCCTGGCAGAGCGCGGAGGATTTCGGCGAGACGGCCATCCGCAGCTACAGCTTCGTGCGGCCCCTCGGGGATACGATGATCTACGCCATGACCTCCAGCGGCACGGCGCTGACCTTCGGGGTGGCCGGCGTTGCGGGCACCGTGATTGGAGCCGTGATCGGCGCGCTGTGGAACGGGGAGTTCCGCTGGGAAGCCTGCGACGATGCCCGCACCCTGAAACGACAGATCGTCGGGGCCGCTCTGATGGGAACGGGAGGCGTCTTCGCCATGGGGTGCACGGTGGGGCAGGGAATTTCCGCCGCCTCCGTCCTTGCGCTGAGCGCGCCGGTCTTCCTGCTGTCGATGTTCGCGGGGGCATGGATCGGCCTGCAATGGCTGGTGCGCGGCACCGTCCTCGGCCCGCTGCGCGAGGCGCTCCATATCGATTGACGTAAAGTGACCTTAGGCGGTTTTCAGAGTTGTATCGCCATGGTACAGTATGCTCCAGTATGAACGCGAAATGTGTGAAATTGGAGCGGATCGCCGCCTCGACGTCACGGCGAAGACCCCTCCTCCGATGGAGAATTCAATGCGTATTACCGATGGAATGCAGCCTCACAAGCGCAGCAACTTCAGCTTCGACTCCTTCGTCAAAGGGGCACGGGGCGAAGGACACTCGAAGACCAATACCGAGCGGGGACGCGCCGAGAAGCCGTCCGGTGGCCAGTCGCAGCCCGGCAGAGGCCCGATGCCCACCGAATCCGATGGCGGTTCCTGCGGCGCGCCGTCTTCGCCCGGTGCTTTCGGCCCCGGCATCGGCGACGGTGCCGGTCCGATCCCGAGCGGCCCGATCCCGGTGGAGCCGGATGGTGGCATCGGCGACGGTGCCGGTCCGATCCCGAGCGGCCCGATCCCCGTGGAGCCGGATGGTGGCATCGGCGACGGTGCCGGTCCGATCCCCGTGGATCCCGATGATAGCGACCCGGTTCTCACGACCCTTGCCATCGGCGAGGAAGATGGGGGCGGCGGCCCGGTCGATCCGGGTGGCCCTATCGGGGGAGGGCGTGATGGCGATGTCATTACCGGCACGCGGGGCGATGACACCCTCGACGGGACGAATGGCGACGATCTGATCCGGGGCAAGAAAGGCGACGACGTGATCACGACGGGTCAGGGCAACGATACCGTACGCGGCGGTCGGGGCGATGATGTCATCCGCGTGACCGGCACCGGCGACAAGAAGATCAACGGGGGCAAGGGCCATGATACTCTCGAATTGAAAGGCATGGAGAGTGATTATGCGATCCGCAGCCGGAACAATGGCACCACGGTCTATACGTCTGCCAACGGGTCGCGGATCGAGGCGCGCAATATCGAGTCGGTCCAGTTTACCGGCGTGACACCACCGGAGCCGCCCACCGAACCGGAATTCGTGGCGTTCTATGAGCTTGCGCCGAATGCGCTCGGCGCGACGGCTCTTGAAATTACCGGCGATCAGGGCGTTCTTATCGGACCCGGCACGAACTTCACCTTCACGGGTGTCGATCCGTCGAGGATTGCGGCCGATGGGCCGATCATTGCGACGGGTGGCTCCGGCACGATCAACGGCGAGGAAACGACCGCCGTGCCGCTGTCGCAGTTCGGTGATGCAGTTCTGACGATTGGCTCCGGCTTCAATCCGACCGGAACGCAGCCGGTTTCGGCGTCCTTTGCCAATGGGGCCACGTTGGATACGACGGTTGCGGCGTTGGCCTTGCCCTGATCTGATTGCGGTCAGGTCATCCGGCCTGACCGCGACCCTCTACCGGAACAGCATCACCGGGATCTTGCACGACCGGATCATTGCGGTCGTCGTGGACCCGATGATGAGGTTTCGGATGCGGGAATGGCCGTAGGCACCCATGACCAGCAGGTCGGTCTCGCCCGCATCGGCCATTTCCGCGATCACCTTTTCCGGCTCTCCCGACTCGATCCGGGCGTCCGCGACATAGCCCGCTTCGCGTAGCTTGTCGCGGGCCGACTCGATCTTGCGCTGTGTATCGGCGTTTTCCGCGCCGACCGACAGCAGGCGGAAATCCAGACCGTCGAAGCCTTTCAGTCCCGCGATGAAATCGATCGCCTTGGTGACGCTGCGCCCACCATCGAAGGCGATCAGCACCTTTTCGATGGGCTTGAACGCGCGGGAGGCGACGAGGATGGGCCTGGTGCTGGAGCGTACGACCCGTTCGAGGTTCGACCCCAGGTGCAAGCGTGCGAAATCCGCCGCTTCGCCGCGTTTGCCGATGACGATCACGTCGGCCCCGGCCTCGTATTCCTGAATCGTCTCGACGATATCGGCGTTGCGCAGCCGGGTTACGACATCGGCCACGCCTGCCGCTTCGATGCGGGCCTTGGATTCCTGAAGGATCAGCCGTCCGCGCTCCTGCGCCAGTTTCGCGGCTCGTGCGTCGTTTTCGGCCAGTTCCTCCAGCAGGGCGGAACGTGCGCCGAGGCCGATGCTGCCGCTGAGATTGCCCGGTACGCTGGAGAGCGCGCGGCGACCGAGGATGTGCAGGATTTCGACCTTCGCATCCGTGCGCCCGGCGATCCAGGCGGTGTGATCGCAGACGCTTTCGGAATAGGTCGAGCCATCGATGAAGGCGATCAGCTTTGCCATGGTTCAATCCTCAGTGGCCTAACAGGTCGTCGAGTGCGCCGGGTTTGTCGTGGACACCGAGCTTGTCCACGATGGTCTCGCTGGCCTCGTTCAGGCCGACGATCTCCACGTCGGCCCCCTCGCGGCGGAACTTCAGCACGACCATGTCGAGGGCCGTGACGCTGGAGATATCCCAGATATGCGCGTCGCTGACGTCGATGACGATCTTTTCCACCGACTCGCGGAAGTCGAACGAGGCGTTGAAGCTGTCCACCGAGGCGAAGAACAACTGGCCCGCGACGTGGTAGCGGCGGGTGGTGCCGTCCGGTGACAGGGTCGAGGTGACGCGGAAGATCTGGGCGATCTTGCCCGCGAAGAAGATGCCCGACAGCAGCACCCCGATCAGGACGCCGATGGCGAGGTTGTGGGTGTAGACCACGGTGGCGACCGTGGCGATCATCACGATGGAGGAGCTACGCGGATGCTCGCGGATGTTCTTGATCGACGACCACGAGAACGTGCCGATGGACACCATGATCATGATGGCGACGAGGGCGGCCATGGGGATCTGCTTTACCCAATCGCCCGCCACGACGCACATGAACAAGAGGAAGATGCCCGCGCAGAAGCAGGAGAGCCGCCCGCGCCCGCCCGATTGCACGTTGATGATCGACTGCCCGATCATCGCACAGCCCGCCATGCCGCCGATAAAGCCGGTGGCGGTATTGGCGATGCCCTGCCCGATGCATTCCTGATTCTTGTCGCTGGGGGTATCGGTCAGTTCATCCACGATGGAGGCGGTCATCAGGGATTCGAGCAGGCCCACGGCGGCGACGGCGGCGGAATAGGGCAGGATGATCTGGAGCGTCTCCAGAGTGAGCGGAATATCGGGGATCAGGAAGACGGGCAGGGTGGAGGGCAACTCGCCCATATCGCCGACATTGCGCAGGTCGAGGTCGAGGCCCAGCACGATGGCCGTGACGACGATGATGCAGACCAATGGCGAGGGCACCGCGCGGCTGACATAGGGAAACAGATAGATGATGGCGAGACCGAGGGCGACCATCACGTAGGTGAGGTTCGGCACGTTCACGAGTTCGGGTATCTGTGCCATGAAGATCAGGATCGCCAGCGCGTTCACGAACCCCGTCATCACCGAGCGCGAGACGAAGCGCATGACCGTGCCGAGCTTCAGCAGCCCCGCGCCGATCTGGAGGATGCCCGCCAGAACCGTGGCGGCGAGCAGGTATTGCAGCCCGTGCTCCTTGACCAGCGTCACCATCAGCACGGCGGTCGCGGCAGTGGCCGCCGAGATCATCCCCGGCCTGCCCCCCGTGATCGCCACGATGACGGCGATGGAGAAGGAGGCGTAGAGACCGATCTTGGGATCGACCCCGGCGATGATCGAAAAGGCGATGGCTTCGGGGATGAGCGCCAGCGCGACGACCAGCCCGGCCAGCACGTCACCGCGCACATTGCCGAACCATTCTTCGCGCAGTCGATGGAGAGTTGAAGGGGTCAAAGGCAATCTCCAGCCGGAAGCGGGTCCGGGCGAGCGAAAGGGCAGAATCATCGGTGTGCGCGCGTTCTATGCGAGTGGAGGGGCGCTGTCGTCGGTTTTGTTCGCGTCGCAGCCGCTGTCGGATATAGTTCAAAAGCGGCTTGCAATGCCGCCCCGGATATGTATTTACTTTCTTGAATGTATCAGGGAAACGATACGGGGAGGACATGAGCATGAGAAACGAGCTTTCGCGTCGGCAGGCGCTGGCGTTCGGCGTGGCCGGGGTGGCGCTGGCCACCGTGGGTACGACGCCCGCCTTTGCGAGCCTGACGGACGATGCCGTCAAGGCCTTCGCCGGGGATGCCGAGGTCATGGAGGGCAAGGTCGAGATCACCGCGCCGGAAATCGCCGAGAACGGCAACTCCGTGCCGATCGAGATTTCGGTCGAGAGCGCGATGGAAGGCGACGACATGGTCGAGGAGGTGCTGATCCTTGCGGATGGCAACCCCAATCCCGCCGTGGCGACCTTCAGGTTCTCGAAGCTCAGCGGCGAGGCCACGGCCTCGACCCGCATCCGCCTCGCCAGGTCTCAGAACGTCGTCGCCCTGGCGAAGATGAAGGACGGCTCCGTCCATCGCGCCGAGCGCGCGGTGAAAGTGACCATCGGCGGCTGCGGCGGCTAAGGAAGGATACCGACATGGCCAAGATCAAACCACGGGTGAAAGTGCCCAAGACCGCCGAAGCGGGTGAGGTCGTCACCATCAAGTCGCTGATCTCGCATCCGATGGAATCGGGTCAGCGCAAGGACAAGAAGACCGGCGAGGTCATCCCGGCGGATATCGTCAATTACTTCAAGGCGACGTTCAACGACGAGACGGTCTTCGAGGTCGATCTCGACCCCGCGATCTCGACGAACCCCTATATCGAATTCACGCTGAAAGTGCCCGAAAGCGGAACGGTGAAGTTCCTGTGGGTCACGGATAACGACGGCGAATTCGAAACCGAGAAGACGATCACCGTCAGCTGACGCTCTTTTTGGCGTTTTACACGATGCGCGCGGCCCTCTTTCGGGGCCGTGCCCGAAGCTGTGGTTTCGCGTCATTCCCGCGAAGGCGGGAACCTTCCTGAGCCGGAACAGATTCCCGCTTTCGCGGGAATGACAATAGTAAAACCCCGGAGGCAACCGATGATCACGCGGCGAGAATTCATGCAGGCGTCCATGGCCGCGACCGCCCTCACGGGGTTTTCCGGCGGCTGGTCGCGCGCGGCCGCGCAGCAGGCGGTGACGCAGGATATGCTGCTCGACATGCCCAGCGTCGGCAATGTCACGCTGGTCCATATCACCGACATCCATGCGCAGTTGAAGCCGGTGTATTTCCGCGAGCCTTCGGTCAATATCGGCGTCGGCGAGGCGAAGGGCCAGCCGCCGCACATCACCGGGGCCGACTTCCTGCGCGCCTTCGATATCGAGCCGGGCAGCCGCTCGGCCTATGCCCTGACGCCGCAGGATTTTTCGGCCCTGGCCGGAGAGTACGGGCGGATGGGCGGCCTCGACCGCATCGCCACGGTGGTCGGCGCGATCCGCTCCGAACGGCCCGAGGCGCTGCTGCTCGATGGCGGGGATACGTGGCAGGGCAGCTATACGGCCAATGCGACGAAGGGGCAGGACATGATCACGGTCATGAACGCCCTGAAACCCGACGCGATGACCTCGCACTGGGAATTCACCTATGGCGGCGATTACGTGCGCGAAATGGTCGAAGACCTGCCCTTCCCGTTCCTCGGCGCGAATATCTTCGATGCGGAATGGGACGAACCGGCGTTCGACTCGACGTTGATGACCGAATCCGGCGGCGTGAAGGTCGCGGTGATCGGACAGGCGTTTCCGTACATGCCCATCGCCAATCCCGGCTACATGTTCCCCGATCTGAGCTTCGGCATCCGCGAGCGCCGGATGCAGGAAGTCGTCGACGAGGCGCGGGGGGCAGGGGCCGAACTGGTCGTGCTGCTCTCGCATAACGGTTTCGACGTCGACCGGAAGCTGGCGAGCCGGGTGAAAGGCATCGACGTGATCCTGACGGGGCATACGCATGATGCGCTGCCGGTGCCGGTGAAGATCGGACGGACCCTGCTGATCGCATCCGGCTCGCACGGGAAATTCGTCTCGCGACTCGACCTGGACGTGCAGGGAGGTCAGGTACGCGACGTGGGGTATCGACTGATCCCGGTCTTTGCAGACGTCATCGCCCCCGACGCCGAAGTCGCCGCACTGATCGACGACGTCCGGGCACCCTACGAGGAAGAACTGGCGCGTGTGGTCGGCAAGACCGAAAGCCTGCTCTATCGCCGGGGCAATTTCAACGGGACGTGGGACGACCTGATCTGCGACGCCCTGCTGGAGCAGCGGGATGCCGAGATCGCCCTGTCTCCGGGCTTTCGCTGGGGCGCGAGCGTGCCTCCGGGACAGGATATCACCGTCGAGGACCTGCACAACGCCACGGCGATGACCTACCCCGAAGCCTATCGCAATCTGATGACCGGCGATTTCCTGAAGGTCGTTCTGGAAGACGTCGCCGACAATATCTTCAATCCCGATCCGTATTATCAGCAGGGCGGCGATATGGTGCGGGTCGGCGGCTTGGGCTATCGCATTGATATCAATGCCGAACAGGGGCAGCGGATTTCCGACATGACCCTGCTCGCCACGGGCGACGCGATCGAACCGACCCGCGAATATGCCGTTGCGGGCTGGGCTTCCGTGAACCCGGAAGTCGAAGGTCCGCCCATCTGGGATGTGGTCGAAGCCCATCTCGCCGCCCATGGCACGGTCTCGCCCAAGGGCGAAAACGCCATCGACATCGTTCTCTGACCGGCAAGAAGGAACCTCCCATGACCCTTTCCCGCCGCAAGCTCCTGACCGGCGCAGTCGGCAGCGCAGCCCTCGCCACGACCGCCCGCGCCGACGATCCGGCGATCACGGAATTGCCGGACTGGTCGGTCTATCTGGGCGACGGCGTCGATGCTGCGCCCTACGGGATGCCCTCGGAGTACGAGGCAGACGTGGTGCGCCGCGACGTGCCATGGCTGACCGCAGACCCGGTCTCCTCGGTCAATTTCACGCCATTGCACAAGCTGGAGGGTATCCTCACGCCCAACGGCCTGTGTTTCGAACGCCATCATAGCGGCGTCGCCCAGATCGATCCGGCGGAACATCGCCTGATGATCAACGGGCTGGTCGACAAGCCCCTCGTCTTCACGATGGACGATATCAAGCGCTTTCCCCGCGAGAACCGCATCTACTTCCTCGAATGCGCGGCCAATACGGGCATGGAATGGCGTGGAGCGCAGCTCAATGGCTGCCAGTTCACGCATGGTATGGTCCATTGCGTCCAGTATACCGGCGTTCCGCTGCGCTACATCCTCGAAGAGGCAGGCGTGAAGACCAGCGCGAAGTGGATCATGCCCGAGGGTGCGGATGCCTCTGCCATGACCCGCTCGATTCCGCTGGAAAAGGCGCTGGACGACTGCATGGTCGCCTTCGCGATGAATGGCGAGGCATTGCGCCCGGAGCAGGGCTATCCCCTGCGTATCGTCGTTCCCGGCTGGGAAGGCAATATGTGGGTCAAATGGCTGCGCCGCATCGAAGTGGGCGACGAGCCATGGCATCACCGCGAGGAAACCTCGAAGTATACCGACCTGCTGGAGAGCGGCAAAGCCCGCCGCTTCACCTGGGAGATGGATATAAAGTCCGTCATCACCAACCCCTCGCCGCAGGCTCCGATCACCCATGAGAAGGGCCATACGATCCTCAGCGGCCTTGCCTGGTCCGGTCGCGGCACGGTCGAGCGTGTGGACGTCAGTTTGGACGGTGGGCGCAACTGGACGCCCGCCCGCATCGATGGCCCCAGCCACCCGAAGGCACTTCACCGTTTCTATCACGAGTTCGACTGGGACGGGTCGCCACTCCTGCTGCAATCGCGCGCCGTGGATTCCGAAGGCTGGATCCAGCCGACCAAGACCGCGCTGCGAAAGGTGCGTGGCACCGAGTCGATCTATCACAACAATTCCATCCAGACGTGGCACGTCCGCAAGGGCGGGGAGGTCGAAAATGTCGAAGTGGGTTAAGAGCCTCGCCCTGCTCTCAATGTTCGCCTCACCCGCCTATGGCGACGGTTTGGGCCTCGGTCGTCTGGCCAGCGATGCCGAAATCGCTGCATGGGATATCGACGTGCGCCCGGACGGCCAAGGATTGCCGGAAGGGCAGGGCACTCCGTTGGAAGGCGAGGAAGTCTATGCCGAGCACTGTGCCGTCTGTCATGGCGATTTCGGCGAGGGGGTGGATCGCTGGCCCGTCCTGGTTGGTGGCTTCGAAACGTTGACCAACGACCGCCCCGTCAAGACCATCGGCTCCTATTGGCCGTTCGCCTCGACGGTTTGGGACTATATCCACCGCGCCATGCCTTTCGGCGAGGCACAGTCGCTTTCGGATGACGACGTCTACGCTATCGTCGCCTACCTTCTCTACATGAACGATATCCTCGACGACGAGGAGGTGGTTCTGTCGCGCGAGAGCTTCGACGACATCGTGATGCCGAATGCGGACGGGTTCATTCCCGATGATCGCCCTGACATGATGATCGTTTCGAAGGACGATGCGATGGGCGGCCTCTGCATGAAGGACTGCACGGACGGCCCCGTCGAAGTCACCATGCGTGCCCGTATCCTCGACGTGACACCTGAAAGCGAGAACTGAACGTCTGGCAGGCTTCGCGAAGCAAAAAGTTCGCGAGAGCGGGAACCAATCCAATGCTCAGAGATTAGTAGTTTGAATTCGATTGAAAGGAGACGCTCCGGCGTTTCTTGGCAATCCGTTCACCACCTGAAACTCCCCCTTCTACCCGGATGGTTCGCCATCCGGGATTTTTTTTGCCATCGTCTCGCAGAGCAATTGAATGAGGCTAGGAGACCGGCGATTCCGTATGGCATGGGAATTGTATTAACCCTACCGTCGCCAACGAAAGCGGATACGCCGAAACATGCGCATTTCCCGTCGAACCCTCGATACCAAGGGCTTTCATGCGCCCACCAGTTCCCGAGAGTCGATTGCGCAGTTCGGCGTACCGCAGACTGGATCCACAAAGCGTATCGCAAAATGCGACTGCTCCTTGCAGGTTGGCAGCGATACTTCTCGATATGACAGTATCCCTGAAAGGAATGTCTCCATGACCCGATCGATACGTCTGCCCCTCGGCCTGATCGCCGTCGCCACGGTCGTCGCAGGCTGTTCGACATCGCCGACGATCACGATTCCGAATCCGATGGCACCGATCAATGCCGGGCTGCTATCCATCAACAATGCGATTACCGGACCGGCTACTCCTACCTATACGTCGGCAGTGCCGACTTACGACACGACGGTTCAGCCTGCTTCGATTGCTGTGCCTTCATACGGGGGAACCGGCTATACCAATACCGGCATACCCTATGGCGCGCCCACGCTGTCAACGCCGAGCTACAGTGCACCTCAGGTCGTTGCACCGAGCTATGGCACGGCCTCCTATGGCGTTCCGTCCTACTCGGCTCCGACCATGGGGATGCTCGATTCCGGTACTGCGATACAGGGCGCGGGCAGCGTTCAGACTCTTGGATCGTATTCCGTGAATGCCCCGTCGGCATCGGTTCCAACATTCGGTGCTCCGGCGATGGATACGGCCAGCTACGGCGTAGTGGCTCCGTCCGTTTCCGGCCCCAGCGTAACCATGCCGTCCTACTCGGCCCCGAGCATCGGGACGTCGTCCCTGTCCGCTCCGAGCGTGACGATGCCATCCTATACGGCTCCCGGCGTCACGGCCCCGTCCTTCGGCACGAGCGGCCTTTCGACGTCTCCCGTGACCTATTCGGCAGGGTCCGCGACCATTGGCAATACGACTTACTACTGAGCCTGACCTTGGATGCGTCCGGCTCTGCCGGACGCATCTCCCTTTTGTCGTTTATCGGGCTATTCGAACTCCATCGCTTCGAAGACGCGCCCTGCATTGCGTGTCGCCAGTTCCTCGAAGGTATCGAGATGGGCATAGGGCGACTGATCGACGTAATAGGCTTCCGCCAGCCCGTCCCCTGCATCGATCACTTCCTGAATCCTGCCCCGCAGATAGACCAGATAGTCATGCGTATAGCGGCGGACCTGCGCCATGTTCGTAGGGTGGCCATGGCCGGGAATGACGTAGAGCGCGCCCAGCGTCTCGAATTCTTCCGTCCAGGTTTCCAGCCATCCGGCGGTATCCGTATCGTCGAAGATCGGTGGCATCCGCTCGTGGAAGGCCATGTCGCCTGCGATGACCAGCTTCTCCTCCGGCAGCCAGACCGAAATATCGCCCGGTGAATGCGCAGGGCCGAGATGGAGCGCCTCGATGCTGAACCGCCCCAGCGAAATATCCTTGCTGTCCGCGAAAGTTTCGGTCGGCGCGACGACTTCGGTGCCGTCGGCGCGCTCCTTCAGGAGCGCCCTGTGTCGGTCCCGACTGTCATAGCCGCTCTCTTCGAAGGCCTCTGCCGCATCGTCATGGGCCAGCGTCGGCACGCCCTGTTCGGTCCAGTAGCCGTTGCCGAGCGCCGCGTGACCCTGTCCGTTCTCGTTGAGCACCAGGACGACCGGTTCGTCGGTGATGCGTTCGATCTCGTCATGCAGCGCCTTCGCGAGCAGGTACGACGCCCCGCCATTGACGACGATCACACCCTCGCCGGTCACGATGAAGCTCAGATTGTTGTTATGGCCCGCATTCTCGTAGGTCGGCGGTGCGGTCGCCCCGATGGCGCTCCACACATGGGGGATCACCTCGACCGGCTTCTGGTAGAGCAGGGAGCCGGGATACTGGTCCGGGATCGACTGATCCGCGAGGGCTGGTCCCGATAGCATCAGGGCCAGCGCAAGGGTAACACGCCGCATCGCATCGTCCTCCGATCATATTCAAGAATGTAAATATAACCGGAGCGGATGTCCCGCGACAAACCCTATTTCGTTCCGAACAGCCGGTCGCCTGCATCGCCCAGGCCGGGCACGATGTAGCCCTTCTCGTTCAATCGCTCGTCCATCGCCGCCGTGAAGACCGGCACGTCGGGATGTGCGGCGTTGAAGGTTTCGAAGCCTTCCGGGGCCGCAACCAGCGCGAGGAAGCGTATGTCGGTCGCTCCGGCTTTCTTGACCTCCTCCACTGCGGCGGCTGCCGATCCACCTGTGGCCAGCATCGGGTCGACCAGGACGGTCGTCCGTTCGTTCATGTTGTCGGGCAGTTTGTTGTAATAGCTGACGGGTTGCAGCGTCTGGGGGTCGCGATAGAGGCCGATATGCCCCACCCGCGCCACGGGAACGAGGTCGAGCAGGCCCTGCAACAGGCCGTCGCCCGCTCGCAGGACCGAAACGAAGCAGACCTTCTTGCCCTGTATCTGCCGCGCGCGCATCGGGGCGACCGGTGTCTCGATCTGCACCGTTTCCATCTTCAGATCGCGCAGCACCTCATAGGCCAGCAGCATCGAAATCTCGCGCAGCAGACGGCGAAAACTGGCGGTCGAGGCAGACTTCTCGCGCATCAGGGTCAGTTTGTGCTCGATCAGCGGATGCTGGACGACGGTGAGATTCTTCGACATGGGATCATCCGTTACTACAGGAAAAGGCTCCGGGCGACCGACCCGGAGCCTGCGGGCTTTCGGACAGGCATCATCGATCAGTCAAGCGCCTCGTCGGTAATCTTCGCGGTCCATGCCCCTTCGGGCGCTTTCGTGATGACCGGATCGGAATCCGCGCTCATCAGCGAGATGACCGTGCGCGCGTAATCCCGGAAGTCCAGCGCACCGTTCGATCCGGCGGTCAGCTTGGCGATCTCGCCCATCATCCGCTTCTGGTGCTTTTCGGTCTGGGCACCGGAGGCGTCGTTATCGAGCACGATTTCCGCTGCCTCGTCGGGATTCTCCTCGGCGTATTTCCAGCCCTTCATGCTGGCGCGCACGAAGCGGACCATCTTGTCCACGAAGGCCGGATCGTCGAGGTTGTCCTCCAGCACGTAGATGCCGTCTTCCAGCGTCGAGACACCCTCGTCCTCGTATTTGAACACGACCAGATCGTCGGGCGAGAGGCCCGCGTCGATCACCTGCCAGTATTCGTTATAGGTCATGGTCGAAACGCAATCGGCCTGTTTCTGGAGCAGGGGATCGACGTTGAACCCCTGTTTCAGCACCGTCACGCCATCGTCGCCACCGTCCGTCGAAATACCAAGTTGGCTCATCCAGTTCAGGAACGGATATTCGTTTCCGAAGAACCAGACGCCGAGTGTCTTGCCCCGGAAATCCTCCGGCGAGGTAATGCCGGTCTCCTTGCGGCAGGTCAGCATCATGCCGGACGACTTGAACGGCTGTGCGATATTCACCAGCGGCACGCCCTTCTCGCGCGATGCCAGCGCGGATGGCATCCAGTCGAGCACCACATCTGCACCGCCCCCGGCGATCACCTGCGCGGGTGCGATATCCGGCCCGCCGGGCTTGATCTCCACATCGAGGTCTTCCTCGTCGTAGAATCCCTTGTCGGCGGCCACGTAATACCCGGCGAACTGGGCCTGCGTGACCCATTTCAGTTGCAGCGTCACCTTGTCGGCGGCCTGTGCTGCGAAGGATGTCGTGGCCAGCGCGGCGGCCAGTGCGATTGTTCCGAATTTCATTGGTCTCTCCCCGGTCAATTTCGTATCGACGGATGCCAGAACGTCACCATCCGTTCTATCAGACTCACGGTTCCATAGAACACCGAACCGGCCAGCGCCGCCACGGCTATTTCGGCCCAGACCATGTCGATATTCATGCGCCCCACCTCCGTGGAGATGCGAAAGCCCATTCCCACCGTGGGCGTACCGAAGAATTCGGCTACGATGGCCCCGATGAGCGCAAGGGTCGAACAGATCTTCAACCCGTTGAAGATGAACGGCATCGCGGCGGGCAGGCGCAGTTTCATAAGGCCCTGCCAGTAATTCCCCGCATAGGTATGCATCAGGTCGCGCTGCATGGTCTCGCTGGCCTTGAGGCCTTCGACCGTGTTCACCAGCATCGGAAAGAAGCACATCACCACGACCACCGCCGCCTTCGAATGCCAGTCGAAGCCGAACCACATCACCATGATCGGCGCGATGCCGATGATCGGCAGGGCAGCGACGAAGTTCCCGACCGGGACCAACCCCTTTTGCAGGAACGGCGAGCGATCGATGGCCAGCGCCGTCAGGAAAGCTGCACCGCAGCCCATCACATATCCCGACAGAGCCGATTTCAGGAAGGTCTGCACGAAATCCGCCCGCAGGATATCGAGCGAGCCGGTCAGCCGCTCCCAGATCATGCTCGGCGGCGGTAACAATACGGTCGGAATATCCGCTCCCCGCGCAATACCTTCCCAAAGGATGAGCAGTGTTACCCCGAACAGCGTCGGCACGAATATCCGCACCACCCGTGATCCCGGATAGCGGTTCGCCAACCAGACGTTCAGCGCCCATGCCGCCAGCCAGAAGACGATCACACCGATGATGAGGAGCCAGTTCATCGCACAAACCCCATGCGCCGTTCCACGATCCGCCCCGCCAGTCCGACGATAGCGACGAGCGATGCGGCGAGGATGGCGGCGGCGATGAGGGCCGACCATATCTGGATCGTCTGCCCGTAATAACTGCCCGCCAGCAGCCGCGCGCCGAGGCCCGCAACCGCCCCCGTCGGCAACTCCCCGACGATGGCCCCGACGAGGCTGGCCGCGACCGCGACCTTCATCGAGGCGAAGAGATAGGGCATCGAGGCGGGCAGGCGCAGTTTCCAGAACGACTGGTTCGCGCTGGCATTATAGGTCCGCATCAGATCGGTTTGCAGCGCATCGGGGGAGCGCAGCCCCTTCACCATGCCGACGACGATGGGGAAGAACGCCAGATAGGTCGAAATGAACGCTTTCGGCAGCAATCCGCTGACTCCTACCGCATTGAGGACCACGATGATCATCGGCGCGATGGCGAGGATGGGGATGGTCTGGCTGGCGATGACCCACGGCATCACGCTCATGTCCATCGCCCGGTTGTAGACGATGCCGATGGCCAGCGACATGCCCAGCACCGTCCCGAACAGAAAGCCGAGCAGGGTGGCCGAGAGCGTGATCCAGCCGTGATAGACGAGGCTGCGCTTGGAGGTGATCTTCTTCTCGACCGTCGTGTTCCACATTTCCACCGCCACCTGATGCGGCGCGGGCAGGACTGGCCGCTCCTGCCACATCGTATTGGC
>ENA-ORXM01002333-ORXM01002333.1-marine-metagenome-genome-assembly--contig:-NODE-2333-length-22558-cov-3.330946_pt1 | contig 22558 bp, 15 predicted proteins | sample MGYA00237867_ERZ511480 | MGnify/ENA primary metagenome ERZ511480 (study PRJEB26309, sample SAMN06266103) | marine metagenome | isolation source: Algal blade | place: United Kingdom:Sidmouth, United...
CCGGAAAATCGATTTTGACGCCGTCAATTGTAGAGATATCTTCATTTTTATATTTCTCGGCCATTGCGCTTAGAATACCATCCACATCTAAACTGGGTGTCAGCTGAATTTTCTTTTTGCTCATAAAGTAGGAAGGGTAACTGGCACGAAGCTCGGCAACCGTTCCTCCCTTTTCTGCCATCAACATTAGAAACAAGGCCGTACCGACCAAAGAATCACGCCCGTAATGACTCTCAGGATAGATGATACCACCATTGCCTTCGCCACCAATAATAGCATTGTTCGCTTTCATTTTTGTTACTACGTTCACTTCGCCAACGGCTGCAGCCTCGTAGGTGCCACCATGTTTTTGAGTGATATCTCGTAATGCTCTCGAAGAGGATAGATTCGAAACGGTGTTACCTTTGGTCTTACCTAAAACGTAATCGGCACAAGCGACCAAAGTATACTCTTCACCGAACATTTCGCCCGTATTATCAATAAATGCCAATCGGTCAACGTCGGGGTCGACCACTAGGCCAAAATCGGCTTTTTCTTTCACGACCAGTTCGCAGATATCGCCTAAATGTTCTTTTAAAGGTTCGGGGTTATGCGGAAAATGGCCCGTAGGGTCGCAATACAGTTTTATCACTTCTACACCCAATTCTTCCAACAATTTCGGAATTGCAATGCCCCCTGTAGAATTGACACCATCAACAACCACTTTGAATTTTGCTTTACGAACCGTATCCGCATCAACTAAAGGCAGATTTAAAACCTCGTCAATATGAATGTCGATATAGGAATTGTTTTTTAGTATCGTACCTAAATCATCGACCTCCGAGAAATCAAAATCTTCTTTTTCCGCTATTTCCAAAATTTTTGCACCTTGGGCGGCATCTAAAAACTCTCCTTTTTCGTTCAATAACTTTAGGGCGTTCCACTGTTTTGGGTTATGGCTTGCCGTTAAAATGATACCGCCATCGGCCTTTTCTAAGGGCACGGCAATTTCTACGGTGGGCGTGGTCGACAAATCAAGATCTACGACATCGATACCCAAACCGATTAGAGTCGAAACCACCAAGTTTTGTATCATCTCACCAGATAGACGCGCATCACGACCAATAATTACCTTCAAATCATCCATTTTTGAATAATCTTTCAACCATATACCATAAGCGGCAGCAAATTTAACGGCGTCAATTGGGGTTAGGTTATCTCCGGGCTTTCCTCCAATGGTGCCCCGTATTCCTGAAATAGATTTGATAAGTGTCATAATTTCCGTAAAAGTTTTTGCAAATATACAGGTATGCCATGAATACTATGTTTGTAATGAACTCATTTAAACATTTTGTTTGGAGCCGAAAATATCGGCTTTTGTGCTCTAATGAAGGCATTTTTTAGTAGCACAACATAACCACGGTACTGAAAAATGGCGAAATTAGAGTGCGAAATGTGATATTTGTAGGTAAAAGAAAATGTTTAAACGAGTTCAAGTTGTAAATTCGATCTAATGAATTTTCTTGCACATATTTACCTCTCTTTTGAAGATGACGAAATCACACTCGGTAACTTTATGGCAGATAGCATACGCGGTAATAAATTCAAACATTTACCTGATCGCGTACAAAAAGGTATTCTTTTACATCGGGAAATCGATACGTTTACAGATACACATGCAATTCCGAAAAAAAGCAGTAAACGTTTACACAAAAATTACAGCCATTACAGCCGCGTAATCGTCGATATTTTCTACGATCACTTTTTGGCCAAAAACTGGAAGAGCTATTCAGATACCCCTTTGAATATTTTTGTAGAAAATTTTTACGACCTGCTGGAGGACAACTATACCATTCTTCCTTTTGGTGTTAAGAGAATGATGCCGTATATGATTGCGGACAACTGGATTTTCAACTACGCTAAAATGGAAGGCATAGGTACAGTACTCAACGGTATGAACCGACGCACCAAGAACAAATCAAAAATGAATTTCGCCATACTTGAGCTTGAAGAACATTATGATGCCTTTGAAAAAGAGTTCACTGAATTTTTTGAGGAACTGATAGTATTCTCAAAACAGAAATATATCTCGCTTTAAATTGATGAAAAAAGAAGTAGTCCTTCCTATTTTTAAGAATCTGGTATACAATATCCTTCTATTTTTGCTACACGAGATAATAGAACCTTTAAACCAACAATTCCGATGAAATGTTATAAGATTTTAGTGCCATTATTTGCCTTTATCCTATTTATTAATTGCAAACGGAAACCTGCCGGCCCAACTGGGCTCGTGGCCGAAAAAGCAATGGTTGTTTCGGCACGGGAAGAAGCCTCAAAAATAGGAGTCGAAATACTTAAAAAAGGTGGTAATGCTTTCGATGCCATGGTGGCAACTGAAATGGCCTTGGTCGTGGCATTCCCATTTGCAGGAAATTTAGGCGGTGGAGGTTTTATGGTCTACCGCAAAACGGATGGGGATATTGGTGCCCTCGACTATCGGGAAAAGGCGCCGCTTTCGGCACATAAAGACATGTATTTAGATTCCATCGGCAATGTAATACCCGATATGAGCACGAAAGGCGCCACTGCGGTAGGAGTGCCCGGTACTGTGGCGGGCATAATCGAAGTGCATAAAAAGTTTGGATCTTTACCTTTGGAAGAAATCTTTGCCCCGGTTATCGCATTGGCCGAAAAGGGTATCGTAGCAACCGAAAATCAAGCCGATCGTTTTGCAAATTACAAGGATCTTATTTTAGTGGTAAACGATAGTATCACTACATTTCCAATTGGCTGTAAAGCTGGTGATACATTGAAATATCCGGCTTTGGCACAGACTATGCGGCGGATTGCTGAAAACGGGCGTGATGGCTTCTACAAAGGGAAAACCGCAGAAACACTTGCTGCATTTGTTCAGGAAAAAGGTGGTTTTATTACTGAGGAGGACCTTGCCAAATATGAAGCTAAATGGCGACAGCCAATTGTTTTCAATTACAAAGATTTACGCATTATTTCCATGAGTCCACCTAGTAGCGGTGGGGTTACCATCCACCAGATTTTTGAAATGATGGAACCCTACGACGTAGCGAATTTTGGGCACAATTCGGAAAAGACGATACAACTGTTCACAGAAGCTGCCCGCCGTGCCTACGCAGACCGTAACTACTATCTAGGCGATCCTGATTTCGCCGATATTCCTTTAGACGTGCTCTTAAGTGACGGCTATCTGAAAGAACGCATGGCCGATTTTTCCTTTGACAAAGCAACAAAATCTTCTGATATTCGTGAAGGCAAAGTTCAAATGGCAGAAAGTATGGAAACTACCCACTACTCTATCGTTGATGCAGAAGGTAATGCTGTTTCCGTAACTACGACCTTAAATGGAGCATATGGCTCTAAGCTCTATTGCGATGAGCTAGGTTTCTTCTTGAACAACGAAATGGATGATTTCAGCGCTAAAGCAGGCGTGCCCAATATGTTCGGGCTTATCGGTGCCGAGGCCAACAGTATCGCTCCCGAAAAACGGATGCTGAGCAGTATGACCCCTACTATTGTAGAGAAAAACGGCAAACTTTGGATGGTTGTCGGTACGCCCGGTGGTTCAACAATTATCACCGCCGTAGCCCAAACTATTCTAAATGGTTACGAATTTAACATGAGTATGCAAGAAGCTGTTAACGCACCTCGTTTTCATCATCAATGGCTACCCGATGTTGTCATGTTCGAACCCGATGGTTTTTCCGATGAATTATTGAACAACTTAAAATCTAAAGGATACAACATTAACAAAGACCGTACACCGATTATTGGAAAAGTAGACGCAATTCGTATACTTCCTGATGGTAAATTGGAAGGAGGAGCCGATAAAAGGGGTGATGACACGGCAGTTGGATACTAAAAAGGCACATCCGAATGGGAAATTCTTCCTATTAGGAAAAATGATATAAGTGAAAAGAGCCTTTAAAATCCTGTTGAAAATAACGCTTACGCTAATATCAGTAGCGGTGGCCGCATTTGGAATTCTTTACGCCGTTTATAATAAACCATTACCTTCAGGGCAATCTGGCCAAGAAGCTGACGCTTTGGCTCAAAAAATGCTTACGGCCATAAATTATGAAGCGTACGAAAACACCCGATATCTCGAATGGTCTTTCGCGGGAGGTGCCCACCAATATAAATGGGATAAAGAGAAAAATGAAGTTGTTTTAGAATGGGATGATTATCGCGCGCAGTTAATGCTCAACAATCCCCGTAAAAGCATTCTCTTCGAAAAAAACATTGAAGTGTTGGGAAACTCAAAATCAAAGTTGATTGAAAAAGCGATTTCTTACTTCAATAACGACTCATTCTGGTTAATAGCTCCTTTTAAAGTTTTTGATAAGGGTACAACCCGAAGTTTGGTCAAATTAGAAGACGGTTCAAATGCGCTTTTGATCACTTATACTTCTGGCGGCACAACCCCTGGCGATTCTTATCTTTGGAAATTGGGCCCGAACGGCTTTCCAGAAAGTTACCGCATGTGGGTAGACATCATACCTATTGGCGGCCTAGAAGCTACTTGGTATGATTGGCAAGTAATGGAAAGTGGCGTATTCTTACCGGTTTTACATAAATTAGGACCTATTAACTTAGATATGGGAAAGGTTCGAGGGTATAATTCCCTGTAAATATTTCAATTGATATTGATGGTTTAGGAAGAACAACTTTCCTTAAATAATTTATCAATTTTTCCATACTGACTCAAAAATGAAACGTAAAAGTTTTTTTACTACTGTATTTGTTGCCGCGATTATGACATCCTGTTATTGGGGCAAGCCCAAGGTTCTTATCATAGGCGACTCCATTTCGGTGGGTTACACACCGCACGTTAAAGAGTATTTTTCCGGTGATGTTCGTGTACGGCACAATTTTGGAAATGCCCAACATACAGGAACGGGCTTGTACTATATCGAAGAATGGATCGGAGATGAAGATTGGGATATTATTCAATTTAATTGGGGGTTGTGGGATTTATACCATAGGAAGGAATTTTCCGAAGAAAGAGAAAATCAAAATGCTATAAAAAGAAAAGTTACATGCACAATTGAAGAGTACACCACGAATTTAGATTCAATTGTATCTATATTAAAACGAAAAACGAATGCTAAATTAATTTTTGTAACGACCACTTACGTTCCCGATCATGCTTTAGGTAGATTTCGAAAAGATGCCATTACCTACAATGATGTTGCAAAAGAAGTAATGAAAAAACATTCGATAGAAGTAAACGATATCTACGAACAGTCCATCTCCATTCACAATAAACATGGTGCGGGTATAGCCAATGTGCATTACACCGATGAAGGTTATAAAAAGCTTAGCGAACTTGTGATTGATGTCTTACGAAAGGATTTGGGGATGATGGCGAAAGATAAATAGCGGAGCCTTCTTAAATTTGAAAATTGATTTTCGCTTCATAATTCCGTCAAGCCATATTCATTCAGCACAATCTGCCACTCCTCGGTCTCGATAATTTCCAGAATGCGTTGTGATATCCGCTGTTCTAATTGAGGCCTGTTCTTAGCAATACCAAAAGCATAGAATTGCACATCAAATTTTAAAGGTAGAATTGTGAGGTTCTGTAGTGAAGAATCTTGTTGAACGCGATACTTTAAAATGGGTTCATCGTATACAAAAGCTTCTATTTTTTTAGTATTGACATCGATTAGGCCTGCAGTGACATTCGGGTATTCGTTGATATTCTTGAAAAAATGGGAGCGTAGAAATTGAACTGTTCCCGTTTTTTTAACGGTACCGACCGCACGTTCCTTAAATTCATTAAAACCATCAGGACTATTATTCAACTGGTCTACCGTAAGACTTGAGGCTATGCTCGCCGTTAGGCCCGAAATAAATAAAAGGCCGGTAAACATCAATATTAGGGCAGCCACCTTTCCGAAGCCGGTCTTTGGCGCTTTATCACCATAGCCAACGGTAGTTAGGGTAACTGCCGACCACCAAAGTCCGTCCCAAACTCCTTTGATACCTCCGCGAAAATCATCGGGGTTTTCACGCTTTTCAAAATACCAACCCAAAACTCCAAATACGGCAATGATTGCCAATAAAAATAAAAACCCCTTTAGAAAATTCATATTCAAAAATCCCTTTACAAATTGTACAACTTTTTGAAAAGACGATTGTTCCGAAATAGCAATTGTAGCATTAGATGCGTAAAATGAATGTGTAAACTCCATACGTTTACTACGATCTCCTGTTATAGTGAGCGGGTTAATACTCACATCGATAACTCCTGTGGCCAAAGAATCTAGCATATCGGAAAAATTCATTACCACCATCTTATACGGAATGTTCAAGTCTTTCGTGACCCGTTTCCAGAGCCAGATATTGATACCTTCCAATCGGTCATTGTTTTTGATTATAAAGGGTGGCGCTGTAGTGTAACCGACGGTTAAAGTGTCCGGTTTAGCTTGGCCGATCATTGAGAGACAACAAAGACAAACTACAAGTGCCACAAGAATTTTTTTCATAAGTTTTTAGATCGAATCTTAAATATACAATTTTAAACTAGAGTTGACCCTTTCGTATTTGCAGGGAAAGAACTACCTTGAACGACAACTCTATAAACCTAAAATAGCACCTATGACCATTGAAATTCTTCATAAGTTCGAACTTGATGAACAGGTGCAAAATCAAATCTGCGAACTTTATAAACAGCTGAACGCTAATATAGAGCAGCGGCCATTACATCAAATACTTCAAGAAGACAACCATGTTATTATCGCAGCCTGTAGAGAAGAAAACGCCATTGTAGGCATTGCGCTACTGGCAACATATAAAGTGATTTCAGGCCATAGAGGCATGGTCGAAGATGTAGTCGTGGATTCGGCCCATAGAGGAAAAGGAATTGGGAGAAAGTTAATGGAAAAGCTACTGGAAGAAGCAAAACATCGAAACTTGGACGAGGTTCTACTTTTTTCGGGCCACCATCGCACAGCGGCCATAAATCTTTATAAAAGTCTAGGTTTTAACCTGCGTGAAAGTGGATTGTACAATTTGAAATTGAAATAGGTATTTACTATTATACCTTCTTCACATGCCGAAGCTGTCCTTTCAGTTCTTCCATAGATTGTTGTAACTGTTTTAATAGGCCTTTTTCGGTACTGGCATCTTCCCCAAAGGTTATTCTACTGCCTACTTGCCATATTTCTTGAATTTGAAATGGTTTAATTTCATAGGGAGGATAAGTTTCGTTCAAAGAAACTAAAGTGATATTGTTTGAATTCGGTCGCTTCTCGATTTTTTTCACCAAAACGGCATCCTGTAATACAACTACATACATTTTATTTGCACTTACATCATCAATATGCTCAACGGCTCTGGCCAATACCCATTCGCCCGGTTTAAGGTTGGGCAACATACTATCACCTTCCACTTGAAAACCACGATAAGTGGCATTACGAAATTCGGGAATCGGCAAATCGAATGCTGGTAATTGTTCGTACCAGCTCGTATCCTGTATATTTTGCGGATAGCCCGCAGCAGCCTTTGCATTTACCAAAACCATATTCTCACGCTCTTCAGAATCTACGGTCACCACTTTGGGAATAACGCTGGTTTTCGACGTTTCTAAATATTGGTCATCACTTTCGCCGAACAGCCAAAGCGGATTTATCTTAAACTGCTTTAATAGTTCGGCGACCACTTTGCCCGAAAGTTTGGTACGGCCTCGCTCAATATCGGCCGTTGTACTTGAAACACCCAAAAGTTTTGCGAAATCCGATTGAGTAAAACCTAATTCCCTTCTTATTTCAATAAAGCGTTTTAAAGTGATTTCGTTTTCCATAAAAAATAATTTTATTGTCATTCCCGCGTAGGCGGGAATATTTATGTCTATTATCATTTGTCTAAATCATTCCCGAGAAGTCGGGAATCTTTCCAGCCTTGATTAAATATCTCTTATTACTATAGATGCTCTTTAAAAAGAGGCTGAAAATCAAATAGTTACTTTTTTTTATTCTTACAAAAAATATATTTCAGCACATTCAAATATAGACAATTTGGAATATATCCAAAAATAATTATGGATTATTTCCATAATTAGGAATAAATCCATAATTTTGGATTAATTACCAATACGCCTATGTCCTTCGAAAGAATTAAAGAAAAATTGAATATCTTGGCAGATGCTGCCAAATACGATGTATCGTGCTCGAGTAGTGGAAGCAAACGCACCAACACCGATAAAGGTTTGGGTGATAGTTCGGGTATGGGCATTTGTCATAGCTATACGGAAGACGGGCGTTGTGTTTCTTTACTGAAGATATTATTGACCAATCATTGCATTTTTGATTGTGCCTACTGCGTAACCCGCAAAAGCAATGATATCAAACGTGCCGCTTTTAAAATTCAGGAAGTGGTCGATCTGACTATCAATTTCTATCGAAGAAATTACATCGAAGGTCTTTTTCTTAGTTCGGGTATTTTTAAAAACCCTGATTTCACTATGGAACGGTTGATTGCTGTTGCTAAAAAGTTGAGAACGGAGGAGAATTTCAACGGATATATTCATTTAAAGTCCATTCCCGGAGCAAGTGACGAGTTGATGCGCGAAGCGGGCTTATGGGCCGACCGCTTATCGGTGAATATTGAAGTTCCTACTATTTCCGGATTGAAATTATTGGCTCCTGATAAAAAACATGAAGATTTCACAAAACCTATGTTAAAGGTGAAGAATGAAATCATTCAATATAAAGAAGAGAAGAAAATTATCAAGAGTACACCAAAATACGCACCTGCCGGACAAAGTACACAGATGATTATCGGAGCCACGGGAGAGTCCGATAAAGATATTATGTATTCCGCCAACCATTATTATACGAACTATAATATGAAACGGGTCTATTATTCTGGTTATGTACCTGTTTCGGAAGATAGTCGTTTGCCAGCTATCGGTTCACAAGTGCCTATGTTACGGGAAAATCGATTATATCAAACGGATTGGTTGTTGCGTTTTTATGGATTTGGCATCAATGAAATTCTGAATGACAGACACCCTAATCTAGACATCGATATTGACCCAAAGTTAAGTTGGGCTTTACGCAATTTGGAACATTTTCCTGTAGACATCAACAAAGCAGATAAACGGATGTTGGCACGTATTCCCGGGTTGGGAATGAAATCCGTACATAAAATAATCAGTGCCCGCCGTTTTCGAAATTTGAATTGGAACCATCTCAAGAAAATTGGAGTGGCCCTAAATCGAGCTAAGTACTTTATCATATGTGATTCCAACAAATGGGAAAATCGCGATTTGGAAGCGCATAAAATAAAAGGATTGATTCTACAGAATTCCGTAGGAAAGTTTAGAAAGGAATATAGTAGCCAGTTACAGTTATTCAATTAATAAGGTCTTCTTGGCCGGATAAAAATTTTGATTATGAACGAATCTAGAATTTTAATTTACGATGGAAGTTTCAATGGTTTTCTAACGGCCATTTTTGTTGCCTTTGAAGAGAAAGCCCAAGTTGCCGACATTCAAAAAAACACGATTAGTCAGAACGGATTATTTTCTAAAACAGAAACCATTTTCACCCAAATGGACAAGGCCAAGCGGGTATGGAACGGTATTCAAAAGAAAAATAATACCGCCATCAAAAATATTTATTTTGCTTATTTAAGTGAAACTGAGGGTGTCGAACTACTACTCTATCGCTATATACGTAAAATGTTTGCAAAGAATGTAGATATAGTTTCCGATTATTCTGATGGTGTAGTCTTAAAGATTAGCCAATTGACCAAATCTGTAGGTCGTGAAAAGCATCGTATGGAAGCTTTTGTACGGTTTCAATTGACCAAAGATGAAATCTACTTTGCCAATATTGAACCCGACTTTGATGTACTTCCATTAATATCCAAGCATTTCCGCTCAAGATATGCCGACCAGCAATGGCTTATTTATGACGTTAAACGTAAATACGGCCTATATTATGATTTAGAAAATGTAGAGATTGTTTCATTGGATTTACAGAGAATTCAAGCTAATAGTACCCTAAAGAGCGACCACTTCTTAGATGAAGAATATGGCTATCAAGACCTCTGGAACAACTACTTCAAGAGTACTAATATCAAATCGCGTATAAATATGAAGTTGCATACGCAACACGTGCCTAAGCGGTATTGGAAGTATTTGTCGGAGAAGAAAGAGGCTGTTTGATACGCTTACCAATGAATTAAAACACTACGTCAATTGTTTGATAAGTTTCTATTATATGCTTTTATTTTATCGAAAAAATCTTTGCGCATTTTAGCATCATTGAAATCTTTATAGTAAAAGACTTTGCGATTACCATTATCTTTAGAAGTAGTGATTTCAACTTCTGTCATCCATTCGGGGTGAAGGAAAGCATCCACTATCGCCAAATCCCATATCGTTCTTTCTATTCTCCCTGAATCTATATGGTCATCCCAAATTTTCAGAAGGAAATCCCCTAGAAAGTGATTTTCTATTTTTCCTCTCGTTTCGGCATAATCAAATTTCATTTTAGCTGCTACATTAACTGGTATTACGTGCATTTCTACCTCAGAAAACAATAGATGTGTTAAGGCATACTGGTCCATCGCGCAATTAAAATCATTACGCAATAATACCTTTTCCTCAAAATCATAAGAACTTCCTAACCAGAATAACTTTAATTTACTCGCTATTTCGGGGGCTATAAAAATGGCCGATGCAACATTGGTTAGTGCACCTAATGCAATTATATTTAGCTTATCGCCCTTCTCTAAGAGTTCAGCTTGGTTTATAATTTCATATGCTGCGGCGGAGTGTTGCGCCCTATCGCCCCAATCGTACATTCGTGCTATTCCACCTCGGTTGGTTTTTACCTTTAAATCCATTATACCGAGTAGCATCTGGTTCAGTCTATGACTATCTTCCATGCTTTGGGGGGTAGACCAATGACTCGCCTGCCAATGTGCCGCGTTCAAGGCCAGAATATCTGTTGATGGTTCCATTAAAATACGGGATAGCGCAAATAGGTCGTCTACTTCATTGGCCGTATCCGCATCCAGTAGAACTTTTTTTCGATCTTGGCCATTTGCCACTGAAATCAGCATTATTGAAATAAATATAAATTTGGTTAGATAAATTTTTTTCATGACTCTTGAAATATGTGTTTCAGATATTTTCGGTCAAGATATTATTAACCGCATCGGTATCAAAATATAAAGTAGACCAAGTTTCGATTTAGGCACCAAAACCGTACCTTTGCCACCTTGCTATAAAAAATGATAAACTACGAGGAGAATATAGAGGTTCAGGGGGCTAGGGTACACAATCTTAAAAACATCGATGTTACCATTCCAAGGGAGAAATTGGTCGTTATTACCGGGCTTTCCGGCAGTGGTAAATCGTCCCTTGCCTTTGATACCATTTATGCCGAAGGGCAACGCCGATATATAGAAACTTTTTCCGCTTATGCCCGGCAATTTTTAGGTGGATTGGAACGGCCCGATGTAGATAAAATCGATGGACTTTCCCCGGTAATTGCCATCGAGCAAAAAACCACCTCAAAATCGCCTCGCTCCACTGTAGGTACGATTACTGAAATCTATGATTTTCTGCGATTGTTATTTGCTCGTGCGGGCGATGCATATAGTTACAATACGGGCGAAAAAATGGTGAGCTACAGCGATGAACAGATCAAAGAGCTGATTAAAGGGGATTATGTTGGAAAAAAAATTAACGTTCTTGCCCCAATCATCAAATCTCGAAAGGGGCATTACAGAGAACTTTTCGAACAAATAGGAAAGCAAGGTTTTGTGAAGGTCAGAATCGACGGCGAGGTGAAAGACATCGTAAAGGGAATGAAAGTTGACCGTTACAAAACGCACGATATTGAAATTGTTATCGACCGCTTAAAGGTCAATGAATCGGAAGAACTTGATAAACGGTTATCGGAAACAATAAATACCGCAATGTACAGCGGTGACAATGTACTAATGGTCTTGGAAGAAGGTCAAGATATAGCCCGTTATTTCAGCCGAGACCTGATGTGCCCGACTACGGGTATTTCCTACCCGGTACCAGAACCCAATACGTTTTCTTTCAATTCTCCTAAAGGTATGTGTCCGAATTGCAACGGATTGGGCCATGTGTACGAAGTAAACGAAAAAAAGATTTTCCCTAATAAAAAAATATCGATTAAAGCGGGTGGTATTGCACCATTGGGGGAATATAAAAAATCTTGGGCCTTTAAACAGATCGAGACCATTGCCGAACGCTATAAGTTTGAGTTGACCGACGCGATCGGGAAAATTCCTGATGAGGCGATGGATGTTTTGCTCAACGGCGGTCACGAAAGTTTTGAGGTTGACTCTAAATCGTTAGGTGTAAAACGCACTTATAAAATAGATTATGAAGGCATCGCCAACTTTATAAAAAATCAGTTCGAAGAGGCCGGAACCACCTCTCTAAAACGTTGGGCCAAAGAATATATGGACAAGGTTACCTGTCCCAGTTGCGAAGGGTCCCGATTGCGGAAGGAATCGTTGAACTTTAAAATCGACGAAAAGAATATCGCCGACCTCGCTCAGTGGGATATCGCCGAACTTGCCGAATTTTTTGAAGGTTTGGAAAAGAAACTGGAAGGCAACCAACTTAAGATAGCCGAAGAGATAATAAAGGAAATACGTACGCGAATTCATTTTCTACTTGATGTGGGATTGGATTACCTTTCGCTGAACCGCAGTTCGAAATCCCTTTCTGGGGGCGAGGCGCAACGCATTCGATTGGCAACCCAGATAGGCTCGCAATTGGTCGGCGTTCTATATATTTTAGATGAACCAAGTATAGGCCTACATCAACGTGATAACGACCGGCTGATCAAATCTTTGGAATCCCTTAGGGATATCGGTAACTCGGTTATCGTAGTAGAGCATGACCGCGATATGATCGAGCGTGCCGACCATGTTATCGATATCGGCCCCAAAGCCGGAAGGCATGGCGGTGAAATCATTTCTGAAGGTCGCCCTGAACAACTTAAAAACTATAATACCCTCACCGCTGATTATATTACAGGAGCGAAAGAAATTCCAGTTCCTAGAAAACGTAGAAAAGGCAATGGCAAAAAAATAACCCTTTCGGGTTGTACCGGCAACAATTTGAAAAATGTATCCATCGAATTCCCTTTGGGTAAAATGATCGGTGTGACCGGTGTTTCCGGTAGTGGAAAATCTACTTTGGTCAACGAGACTTTATATCCTATCATGAACGCCCATTACTTCAATGGCGTGAAGAAACCGATGCCGTATAAGAGAATAAAGGGCTTGGAACATATCGATAAGGTTATCGACATTAACCAATCCCCAATCGGTAGAACACCGCGTTCGAATCCTGCTACGTATACTGGGGTTTTTAGTGAAATTCGGTCGCTCTTTACGAAAACACCGGAAGCAGCTATTCGCGGTTACAAACCAGGGCGTTTTAGTTTTAATGTCAAGGGAGGACGCTGCGAAACGTGTCAAGGTGGCGGATTACGTGTAATAGAAATGAATTTTTTACCAGATGTTTACGTCGAATGTGAAACCTGTAACGGTAAACGCTTCAACCGTGAAACCCTAGAAATACGCTACAAAGGCAAATCGATCGCCGATGTTCTAGAGATGACCATTGACGAATCTGTCGATTTTTTTGAACTTATACCTAAAATACATCGTAAGTTAAAGACAATACAAGATGTGGGTCTGGGTTATATATCTCTTGGGCAACAGTCCACTACCCTTTCGGGAGGTGAAGCGCAACGGATAAAATTGGCCACTGAACTATCGAAACGCGATACAGGTAATACTTTTTATATCTTGGATGAGCCCACTACGGGACTCCATTTTGAGGATATTCGTGTATTGATGGAAGTTTTGGATCGTTTGGTAGACAAAGGAAACACGATTCTCGTTATCGAACATAATATGGATGTTATAAAAATGGTCGATTACATTATCGATATCGGTTACGAAGGGGGCCGAGGAGGTGGAATGATTGTTGCAGAAGGCACCCCCGAAGAAGTTGCGAAAGACAATAAAAGTTACACGGCAAAGTTTTTGAAGAAGGAATTGGAGTCAGTAGATAGCAAAAGGTTGAAAGTAGTCAGTAGTCAGAAAAATAATTTTTGCTAAACTCATAAACTTTTTTTAAACCTAATTACATTAAACCGCAAACTTTTTCAAACCTGAAATAACAGAAACCAGAAAGAATTAGATTCCCGTCTTCACGGGAATGACAACAGAATATATTTATGAGAAAAGAACAACATCATAAAGGTTGGAACGAAATCAAGACCAATGATTCTTGGGCCCTCTTCAAGATTATGGGTGAATTCGTCCATGGTTTTGAAAAAATGGGCACTATCGGGCCCTGTGTATCCGTTTTCGGTTCTGCGCGTACCAAGGAGGGTGATAAATATTACAAGCTCGCCGTAAGCATTGCTAAAAGTATTGCAGAAGCGGGTTATGGGGTTATCACCGGTGGCGGACCCGGTATTATGGAAGCTGGCAATAAAGGTGCCCATCTTGCCGGTGGCACATCGGTAGGTCTCAACATAGACCTTCCGTTCGAGCAACATGACAACCCCTACATCGACTCCGATAAAAGTATAGATTTCGATTACTTCTTTGTCAGAAAAGTTATGTTCGTAAAATATTCGCAGGGCTTTGTGGTAATGCCGGGCGGTTTTGGAACGCTCGATGAGCTTTTTGAAGCCATTACACTTATTCAAACCAATAAAATAGAGAAATTCCCGATTATTTTGGTAGGAACGGAATTCTGGGCTGGACTTATCGATTGGGTAAAGAACACGATGCTCACGGCAAAGAATATTAGCCCTCATGATTTAGATCTTATCAAGATTGTCGATACTGAGAAAGAGGTAGTAGAAATCATCGATGCATTCTACAAAGGGCATACGTTAAGTCCGAATTTTTAATCCAAAATCCTTGAATATTAAGTATCAAATATTAGCTATTATTGGTGTTTCCCTGTTTTTTATAGGGATGGATACATCTTTTGCCCAACATACCAATACCCTTACGGCAAATCTTGATGATGAAACCAAAGAAATACAGGTTCAACAAGAATTTACCTATAAAAACACCTCTGATGTTGTACTAAAAACGCTGTACTTCAATGATTGGGCACATGCCTATTCGAACAAAAGCACGGGTCTTGCCAAGCGCTTTGACGAAGAATTTAACAGAAGCCTACATCTCGCCAAGAGTGATGAAAGAGGCAGCACTACCATCTTGAGCGCCGTTGATGATGCCTATCGCGGTCTTGTTTGGGAACGTACCACTGGCGAAGACATGTTAAAGCTTCAGCTTAACTCACCAATTGGGCCAGGAGAATCTGCAAAACTCTTTCTTAGCTATACCATCAAGCTTCCTCAAAATAAATTTACCCCTTACGGTTACGACAAGAAGAAAAATAACTACTATCTGAAGGATTGGTACCTAAGTCCGGCTTATTTCGACGGCTCATGGCATTTGTATTCAAACAAAAACCTCGAAGACCTGTATACCGGGGTCACCAATACCACGGTGAACTTTGTATATCCCGATAGTCTGTTTTTGGCCTCGAATTTCAGGGTTTTGGGCAATAGCAATTTTCCCAATGGGCAAATGGCACAATTAATAGCCGGCCAACAAAAGAATTGCGAAATTATACTCACTCCCGAAAAGGGTTTTATGACGCATGTGACACCCCAAATTACCGTAATTACCGATATCGAATCTTCAAAGTACAGTGAAATATCGCGAGGAATATCGATAAACCGCATTACCGAATTCATTGAACAAAATTTAGGCGAATACCCACATGCTCAATTGTTGGTCAGCGAGATAGACTATAATAAAAATAAGCTATATGGCCTCAACCAACTGCCATCGTTCATACGTCCCTATGAAGAACAGTTTCAATTCGAGATGAAGTTCTTGAAGACTGCCTTAATCAATATACTCGAAGAAACATTATTTCTAGACCCTAGAAAAGAACAATGGCTAAGTGACGCTATTGCCAATTATTTGATGATCGCTTATGTTGAACAATTCTATCCGGATCAAAAATTACTTGGAAAACTCTCAAGAATATGGGGCATACGTAGTTTCAATTTGGCAAAAATGGACTTTAATGAACAGTACCCCTTGTTGTATATGTATATGGCCAGAACAAATCGTGATCAGCCATTAAACACATCGAACGATTCATTAATAAAATTCAACCAGAAAATCGCAAACAAGTACAAAGCTGGTATGGGGCTATCCTATTTGGCAAGCTATATCGGAAAAGACAAGGTCGATGAAGGCATAAAAACCTTCTATAAACACTATAGATTAAGTCAGGTCAAAACCTTGGACTTCGAATCGATTCTTAAGAGAACGACTGAAACGGACATCGATTGGTTCTTTCGTGATTACGTATCTACAGATCGTAAAATTGACTTTAAAATTAAAAAAGTCGAGAAAACCGATGATTCGCTCCGAATAACCTTAAAAAATAAGAAAGGCACTAATGTACCGATATCGCTTTTCGGTATGAAAAACGATTCCGTGGTATCGAAATATTGGTTTTCAGATGTTGATACGGAAAAAACAGTTACCATTCCGCGAAACGGTGAAAAGAGGCTTGTATTAAATTACGACCAAAAAATTCCTGAATTCAATCAAAGGGACAATTGGAAATCTTTAGGAGGGTTTCTTTCGGGGAACAAGAAATTAAAATTTACTTTTTTTAAAGATACCGAAAACCCGTACTACAACCAAGTTTTCTATGTTCCCGTCCTAGACTTCAATATTTATGATGGATGGACACCTGGCCTACGTCTCTATAACAAGACCTTTTTAGAAAGGCCTTTCGTATACGATTTTTCGCCTTCGTACTCTTTTCGTGAAAAGGCATTTGTCGGTTCGGGAAGGTTGAATTACCGCAAGTACTTGAGTAAGAGCGGTCTTTATTTTGCCAATTACAGCCTTGGAGGAGCTACGCGCCATTTTCAGGTAAATTCACGTTATTCGACAATCACCCCTTCACTCACCTTTGGCTGGCGACCTGAAAATCTGATATCGGAGAAAAGAGAAATTCTTCAATTTAGATACATCAATGTATTTAGGGACAAAGCCGAAGCCCTAGGTGATTTTGAGACTCCTCCTGATTATAGTGTTTTGAATTTAAGGTACGTTAATAGAACCCCCGGACTCATCAATTATGTATCATGGTTTGCAGATGCGCAGCACGCTAGCGATTTTACCAAATTGGCCTTTGAACTTGAGTACAGAAAACTTTTCGAAAGCAATCGTCAGTTCAATTTTCGGTTTTTCGCGGGTAAGTTCTTACGAAATAAAACCACTGATTATGCAGATCCGAATTTTTTCAGCTTTGCATTGGACAGACCTACCAATTATTTGTTCGATTATAGTTATTTGGGCCAATCCGAAGATTCCGGTATTTATAGCCAACAAATCGTAATTGCCGAAGGTGGCTTTAAATCTTTCCTACCTGAACGTTTTCGTTTTGCCAACGATTTTATGGCTACTATAAATACCAGTACGAACCTTTGGCGCTGGATCGAGGTCTATGGTGATCTTGGATACGTCAAAAATAGGGGTTTTAATGGTAAATTCGTATACGATTCAGGCGTCCGGTTGAATTTGGTCACTGATTATTTTGAACTGTATTTTCCGGTATATTCAAACAACGGGTGGGAGGTATCACAGCCAAATTACAGCGAGAAAATCCGATTTATAGTCACGTTGGACATCAAGACCCTTACGGGCCTGTTTGCCAGAAAATGGTTCTAGTTCTTCTTTGCTGAATCTTCAATTATCAATGCATTCAGATTGTAATTTCTAAAAACGGTCTCTTAGTTATTTTCAATTTTACGACGTGCTATTGCCATTGTAATAATGCTTTCCATTTGCTATTTTTGTATAAATTCTAATCACTTTAATGGATATTTCACCCAAAACGAGCAACGACATTTCTTTCGATGACTTCAAGACCCAGATTTTGAACGACTACAAAATGGCCGTTCTCAGTCGAACCTGTAGCCTAATGGGGCGAAAAGAAGTATTGACGGGCAAAGCTAAATTCGGAATTTTTGGTGATGGTAAAGAGCTGCCCCAATTGGCAATGGCACGTTCGTTCAAAGACGGTGACTTCCGTAGCGGTTACTACAGAGATCAGACCTTTATGCTTGCTCTTGGGCTTTTAAAGCCCAAAGACCTCTTTCATGCGCTATATGCCACTACCGATATCGAAAAAGAACCGATGAGTGCCGGAAGACAAATGGGCGGCCACTTTTTGACCTATAGCTTAAATGAGGATGGTAGTTGGAAAGACCTGACCAATCAGAAAAACAGTAGTGCCGATATTTCGTGTACCGCGGGACAAATGCCCAGATTATTGGGCTTAGCGCAGGCTTCTAAAATGTATAGGCACCTTAAAAACGTTGACGCTTCCAAGTTTTCGAACAAAGGCAATGAAGTGGCATGGGGTACTATTGGTAACGCAAGCACGAGCGAGGGTATGTTTTTAGAGACTATAAATGCTGGCGGTGTATTGCAAGTACCTATGGTTGTAAGTATATGGGACGATGACTTCGGCATATCCGTTCCCGCGAAATATCATACTACTAAAGAAGATATCTCAGAGATGCTCAGTGGCTTCAAGCGAACCGAAGAAAAGGAAGGTTACGAACTATTCAAGGTTAAAGGGTGGGACTATACAGCACTTATGCACGCCTATGAAAATGCTTCGGACATTGCCCGGGAGGAACACGTACCGGTCATCATTCACGTAACCGAACTTACTCAGCCTCAAGGGCACTCCTCATCGGGATCTCATGAGAGATATAAAAGTGATGAACGATTAAAATGGGAAAAAGATAATGACTGTAACAAACGTTTTAGAGAATGGATACTGGAAACCAAAATAACTACTGAAGAAGAGCTGAAATCCTTAGAAAAAAGTATTTCAAAAGAAGTACGGGCCGCCAAAAAAGAGGCTTGGTCTGAGTATTTGGCCACCCATAAAGAACAGAAAATAGAGTTGATAAGTCTTTTAGATCAAGTAGCCGCCAAAAGTCAGAACAAAAGCTTTATCACCAAAGTCAAAAATGACCTTATTGCCAATGAAGAACCCATAAAGAAAGATTTGGCTGTAAGTTCCCGAAAAGCATTTCGCTATCTTTTGGGTGAGGCTTTCCCGGAGAAAGAAGTGCTTATGGGTTGGACAAACAATTTTCTGGCAGAAACCCAACCTAAATATAGTGCAGGCCTATATAATGAAGGACCGAATAGAGCCACCAATATTTCAGAAATCAAACCTATATACAATGAGCGACCGGACAAAGTAGATGGCCGGATTATTCTTAGGGATAATTTTGATAAACTTTTTGAGAAATATCCCAATTCGCTGGTATTTGGGGAGGATAGTGGTGCCATAGGCGATGTGAACCAAGGCCTCGAGGGCCTTCAAAAAAAATACGGTAAACTACGTGTATCCGATACCGGAATTCGTGAAACTACTATAATCGGCCAAGGTACTGGCATGGCCCTTCGTGGATTACGGCCTATCGCCGAAATTCAATACCTAGATTACATATTTTATGCGCTTGCCACCCTTACTGATGATGTAGCATGCTTACGTTATCGCACCTTTGGGAAACAAAAAGCCCCGTTAATAGTGCGCACAAGAGGCCATCGACTCGAAGGTATTTGGCATTCCGGCTCACCTATGGGCAGCCTAATCCACTCGTTGCGTGGAATGTATATTCTTTCCCCAAGAAATATGACACAAGCGGCCGGCTTTTATAACACATTGATGAAAAGCGACGAACCCGCCCTAGTTATTGAAAGCCTGAACGGTTACCGTCTCAAAGAGGATAAACCCACTAATTTGGGCGAACTATGTACTCCTATAGGTATTGTAGAAACCATAAAGGAAGGGAGCGATATCACTTTAGTTTCCTACGGTTCCACACTGCGTATCGTTACCCAAGCAGCGGAGGAATTAAGAGAAGTAGGTATCGATGCAGAGGTTATAGATGCTCAGACACTTCTGCCGTTCGATATTCAACACGATACATTGGATAGCGTTCGGAAGACCAACCGTTTAATGGTTATAGACGAAGATGTCCCCGGAGGATGTTCCGCATATATTCTAAACGAAATTGTCGAAAAACAGGGAGCATATCAATACTTAGACAGTAGGCCTCAAACTTTGAGTGCGATGGCCCATAGGCCCGCCTATGGTACAGACGGTGATTATTTTTCAAAACCCAATGCCGAAGATGTTTTTGAGAAGGTGTATGCTATGATTCACGAAAGTGACCCCGACAGCTATCCCAAATTGAAATAGCTATCGCATGCGATGTAACACTCTTCTTGGTATAAAGACTCGTTTTAAGCTGTTCTCTTACCTGCGTTTTTTATAATAGTAAGCCGGCAGGCTGGTTTTGCACCCTAATTTTGTCTTTTTACAGTACCTTGGCTATTATGACGCCAAAAAACCTTCAATAATCAACAAAAGCCAATCCCGATGGCTAAATCAATTTCCGGATGAAAATAGAGACCCTTCTAAGGGAACTGTATGGATTAAACGTTTCTACACTGACCCGTCTTGAGGGGTATGATAGTGTGAATTTCAAGGTAAGTGCTGATCAAGGCACCTTCGTCTTAAAGCAATATCCGAAGAACAATGAAACTGGGGCACTCCTAAAGTCTGAACACCATATTTTAGCGTTATTGGATAATCTCGACGGATATGATTTCCCCCGCGTAGTTCCTGCCCTCGATAATGAGAACCAATTATTTGATGACGATTCGATATTTCAGTTGTTGACCTATGTAGAAGGTAGTTTTCTTGGGGATGTAGCGCATACGCCCAATTTATTGCGCTCTTTCGGCACCTTCTTAGGTCATTTGGATAAGACCATTCATAAGGTTAAGGTGGCCCCGATCTTAGCCAAAGAGATACCGTGGGACTTAAAGCATTTTAAAAATAATTATCAGTATCTGAACTATATTACCGATCCGAAAAATAGAAGTTTAGTCAACTATTTCTTCCTACAGTTCAATGAACAAGTCTACCCCATTCAACATCAGCTTAGAAAAGGTACCATTCATAACGATGGCAATGATTGGAACGTGCTTACCAAAAATGGAAAAGTTTCAGGTATCATTGATTTTGGTGATATGTGCCATTCGTGGCTGATCAATGAAGTTGCCGTTGCGATTACCTATGTGATGCTAGAAAAGGAAAATCCCTTGCAAATTGCTTCAGAGGTAATCAAGGGCTATCATTCGATTTTCCCCTTACAGGAATTAGAACTGGATATTCTCTACTATTTAGTGGCTGCGCGCCTCTGTACGAGTGTTTGTAATTCTGCTTACACTAAGACCTTAAAACCTGATTCAGAATATATTACAATCAGTGAAAGACCTGCGTGGAGGCTATTAAGAAAATGGCTTACCGTCAGTCCGATACAGGCTAAAGATACCTTTAGAAAAGCCGTAGGTTTCGAATCGATAGTCAATTCGGATATAGAGAAACAGCTTGAACAAAGAAAGAAACGGTTGGGAGGTGCTCTTTCACTAAGTTACGAACGGCCGATCAGCATGTCTCGTTCCGCATTTCAATATATGTACGATACAAACGGTAATACGATATTGGACGCTTACAACAATATTATGTTGGCAGGGCATTGCCACCCCAAAGTGGTACGCACCGGGCAAGATACGATGGCCAGATTAAATACCAATACCCGATATATTTATGATGAGATACTGGGGTATAGTGAAAAATTGCTTTCTAAATTTCCCGATAAATTGAATAAAATTTTCTTTGTCAATTCAGGAAGTGCCGCCAGCGATTTGGCCATACGAATTTCCCTTACGCATACCCAAAAACAAAAAGTAATGGTACTCGAGCACGGCTACCATGGCAATACCCGTTTCGGTATAGACATAAGTCCGTACAAATACAATCACAAAGGCGGTACCGGGCAACAGAATTATATTATTCAAACGCCCATGCCCAATGCTTTCGGTTCAGGTCATAAAAACGATGGTACTGCTGGAGATTATTTTGCAAATTTGACCACCGACCTACTAGAAAACGATTGGAGCCAAATTGGGGCATTCATCGCGGAGCCTATTGTGGGTTGTGGAGGGCAAGTGCCTCTGGCAAAAGGTTATCTGAAAAATATTTACCCAAAAGTTAGAGAACAAGGTGGTATTTGTATCAGTGATGAAGTTCAGGTCGGTTTTGGTCGTTTGGGTGATTATTTCTGGGGATTTGAAATGCACGGAGTCTTTCCCGATATGGTTATTCTCGGAAAACCCATGGGTAACGGGCACCCTATCGGAGCTGTGGTGACGACTACCGAAATTGCGGAAAGTTTTGATAACGGACTCGAATTTTTCAGTTCTTTTGGAGGTAATCCCGTGTCATGTGCCATCGGCAATGCAGTTTTAGAAGTTATTGAAGATGAAGGCCTTCAAAACCATGCAAAAAAAACTGGCGATTATTTGACGA
>ENA-ORXM01002334-ORXM01002334.1-marine-metagenome-genome-assembly--contig:-NODE-2334-length-22492-cov-16.362034_pt1 | contig 22492 bp, 17 predicted proteins | sample MGYA00237867_ERZ511480 | MGnify/ENA primary metagenome ERZ511480 (study PRJEB26309, sample SAMN06266103) | marine metagenome | isolation source: Algal blade | place: United Kingdom:Sidmouth, United...
CATTATTTCTTTAACGCCCCTATCGGGCGCGGCTATGATTGCGGCCTAACTAGCGCGATTGCAATTTTGCAAATGCTGGATCGTAACCCTGATAAGTCTATGGCGGACCTTCGCCGCGCGTTGCCTAAAACATGGGGCAGTCCGACTATGTCACCTTATTGTTCTGATGAGGAGAAATACGGCGTCGTTGACCGCATCATTGCAGATGTTCAGAAATCAGCCGACGCAGGCGAGACAATTCTCGGCCAGAAAATTGTCGATGTGAATACGGTGAACGGCGTGCGCCTGACATTGGAGGACGGCACATGGGGCTTAATGCGCGCAAGCTCCAACTCGCCAAACCTGGTCGTCGTCGTCGAGTCGCCAGAAAGTGAAGAAAACATGATTGGCATGTTCCGAGATATCGAACACCGCCTCGCAAAATATGACGAAATCGGTGAATTTGATCAGAAGATTTAATTATGACAGAGCCTTTAAAGCACCCGCACTTGTTAGCTTTAGAACAACGTAATTTTGAAATTACTTTGTTTTGGCAAAGGTCAAACTACTTTCTTTTGCTAAATACCGGTCTTTTAATTGCATTTTTTACAAATGTTTTGAAAGAACAAGCAATTTTGCTTTCTTTATTTGGTGTGGCCGCAGCAATACTCTGGGTTTTGACTAACTTAGGCTCAAAATTCTGGCAGGAAAGATGGGAGATTGCGGTATCAGAAACAGAGCCCAGAGAAAATCAGGTAAAACTGTTTTCAGAAGGCACAATTGAATTAAAACAAAAAGTAAGAAAGAGACTAAAAGAACAGCAACCACCAAAACACCCTTTTTATATTTGGTTAGTGACTCTGAAGCCATCAGTGAGTTTTTTAATGATTTTGTTATCGTCAATTTTTCTTTTCGCATGGACTTTGATTTTCGGATTTGAACTCTATAAGTTTTGTACTTGTAGTGCCGTAAGAGTGTAATTTTATGTATGCATAAAGAATCTAGCCAAGCCATCGGCCAATGGGGCCGCGAAACCTTTGGTGACGCGGACTCCATAAAAGCCTATGCCCTGCGCGCCCAATAAGAACTTACTGAACTCATTGAGGCAATAGAAAACGGCGAGCCGGATAAAAACATCGCCCTAGAAGCCGCGGATGTTACAATCCTCCTCCACAGGATAACAGGCACGTTAGGGATGGAGCTTTATGACGCCGTAGACGAAAAGATGGCAATTAACCGCAAACGCGAATGGGTGCCCGACGGAAATGGCGTGGGACAGCATAAATGAAATTTTGCTGGTTTAGGGATCTTCGCGACTTCAGCTTGGGGGCTTAGAAGACGTTGGGCAAAGCCTAAAAATCGATCCTGTGAATCGATTTTAGTCGGATAAGGCCACGGCAGTGGCTTTGGTCAGTGTGGGGGCATTGCGGACGTCAAGCGAAAATTTAGTTATGTTAGAAACTCCTCTCAAAGCAGATACTAGAAAGCTATATTGGGTTAGCCAAATAAACTACGAAAAATCTGCAACAAATGAAGCATCCGTAGCCGACGGATGGGAAAACTATCTAAGACTGAACAGCCTACGTGGAGTAGAATTAAAAAAATCGATATAAAACGAAGAGTAGAGGTTTTGGGGTCGGAGCATCAGAAATTTTTCATGTTCTTCAGGCAAATGTAACTTACTCTGACAGTAGAATCTGTCTTGGTTTTTTGGTTCCTTAAATGAAAATTCGTCAGCAGAAATCTTCAGAATCTGATAACCGTTGATAATTACTTCAATGCTTTTAATGCTGTTTGCTAATGTCTCTGTTGCAATAAAATTTAGATGAGCGCCATGGAGTTGCATTAACCCACATGTAGGAGTCATTCTCATTATAAATGGTTCACAACTGTATTTAATATCAACATGTTGTACATTTGCTTTTATTGTTGCTGAGCCAGTACCAAAGTGTTTACGAAGCAGTTTATCTCCATGAGTCTCACAGTCACTCGTGCTATCGTCGACCAAGGAGTCTGGGATTACAAATGCATAGTCATTATTATGTGTACATACTTCTTGGAATTGTGTGTAAGAACGTCCAGTTCTATGCTCCAGAGAATATTGACTGAATGAGTTAAATCCAAAGCTAAATAGCCCATTTACATGCTCGCGGAGGGAAATCTGTGCTTGGAGAGCATGATTGCCGCCATTTAAATCAATCAGGTTTCTATCTAGATGCGCGCGTAACAAAATTTCATCAATGAGCAACTGGCTTTCATTTAAAAACAGAAGTCTTTCATTGAAGCGCGTAATGTTTACTAACTTTTCCTGCATTGCCGAGTGTATTTTTTCACCCCAGGCCGCAAAGAATTCTTTCTGCTCGGCATCGGATAAAGGGATGTTTAGATACCTATATCTGATTGCATATCCAGAAGTTTGATCGAGTTTCGTTCTAAGTATTTCTTGGTCCCAAATTTCACAAAAAGTCATTCCCTTGCTTAAAGCATAATCTTTGAGATTTCTCCTTATAGTAGGAGTGAGCGGTACATTCGAAAAAAACAAAAAACCAAAAAAAAATGCCCAAAATCATACTCCTCCTCCTAATCATAGGACTCACCACATTCTCCTGCAAAAAAGAAGAAATCCTCGAAGAAACCAACCTATTCTACGACAACGGCAGCAACACCGCCCCCGTCCTAAACACAGGAACCTACGAAGCAATGGCCCGCTTCCCCACCAGCGAAACCAACGACTTTGAAGGACAAAACCTCGAAGAAATCGTCTTTTACCTCTCCGATCTACCCGACCAATGCGAAGTCATCATCTACGGAGAAGGCACAGCCACCACCCCCAACACCATCCTATACCAATCCGACGTAACCAACAACCTCGAAAGCAGCGCATGGAACAGCCACACCCTCAGCACACCAATTGCCATAACAGGAGAAGACATTTGGATAGGCGTAAGACTCGTCCACAATAGCAACATCGCCAGCATCGGATGTGACACAGGCCCCGCCAACATCAACGGCGACTATTTATGGGCAGATGGCGACAATACATGGATGACCTTCCGAGAACGCACAGAAGGCGAAGTAAACATCAATTGGAACATTAGAGGCGTAATCAAAGAATAACCTAAAAAGGAAAAAAAACTGTCCCTTTTTGGCACTAAAACGTTCCATTTGGGAAACTAACAGAAACTTAACCTAAAAGCCCCATAAAAACACAACCATTTAAAGAAGCCTTAACATTCAATTAATACTAAAACGTCATTTTTGTAAGTGAAATAGAACAAATAAGATTAGCCAAAAAGATAAGGCTTAATGGTACAGTTTATTTTTTTTGTTTCAATAATTAACAAAAAAGATGAACATGAAATGGTTTCTACAAATATTTAGTTTTTTATTTTGCATTAGTCTTGCAGCCCAAACAGGCACAATCAATGGAACAATTTTCGATAAAGATTCAAGCGAACCCCTGATGTTCACAAACATCTTTATCGAAGGCACAACCATTGGCGCAACAACGGATATGGATGGCAAATATGTCATCAAAGACATTGAGGCAGGAGTCTACACACTCATCGTCAAATACATCGCTTACTCTGACAAAAGAATCGAAGAAGTCGTCGTAAAAGCAGGAGAAACGATCACAATGGACATTGAAATGGAGGAAGCAACGGCAGAATTAGAAGAAATTGTTGTCAAAGCCAAAAAAGTCCTAAGCTCTGAAAACGCAGTCATGTCACTGCAAAGAAAATCAGCCATGATTCAAGACGGAATTTCCTCTCAAGAAATCAGCCGTTATGGAGCAAGTGACGCAGCAGAGTCAATGAAGAAGGTAACAGGCGCATCCGTTGTAGATGGGAAATTCATCTACGTAAGAGGATTGGGAGATCGTTATTCAACGGCACAACTCAACAGTCAGCAACTTCCAAGTACAGACCCCTACCGCAATAGTGTGAAATTAGACCTCATTCCCTCAAATCTATTAGACAACATCATTACCTCAAAATCTTTCACGCCAGACCAACCAGGTAACTTCACAGGAGGAAATGTGAATTTAACTACGAAAGCCTTTCCCGACAAATTTACTTTAGCAGCATCTACTTCTTTCTCCTACAATACACAATCCAACCTACAAGATAATTTCCTAAGTTCTGAAGGCGGTAAATACGATTGGTTAGGCTATGATGATGGAACGAGAACAATGCCAGAAATCCTACAAGACGCAGACAACTTAGAAGCATTAAGAGCGACAGACGTAGAAATCAAAGGAAGAACAGACAATGAAATCGCTCAAATGCTACACCAAGCATCACAGTCATTAAGTACAAATATGGACCCTACCACACAAATGACCCCTTTAAACTATGGAACTTCCTTCTCTTTAGGAAACCAAGTAAATATGTTTAACCGTCCATTAGGGTTCTTGGTTTCTTTACAACACAGCCGTTCTTTCAGTAACTATAGCGATGGAATTTCTGCAAACTGGGATGAAGCAGCAGGCGCAACAGAGTTAAAAACATTGCGCTACCTCAACGAACAAAAAAGCGTAGAAACACCACAAGTTGGCGCATTGGTCAATTTAGCCTACAAATTAACGGACAACAATAAGTTGATTTTGACCACACTATACAACCATACAGCCGATAAAACAAGCTTACGTCAAATAGGAGCGTGGCCAGAAGTAACCGCAACAAACAGATACGATTCTCGCTACTTAGAGTGGAAAGAACGTTCTTTAATGAACTATCAACTAAGAGGAGAACATGTATTGGCAGGGCTTAACAATATGAAAATTGACTGGTCTGGAAGTTATACCAATTCAACACAAGTAGAACCAGACATTCGTTTATTTGTAAGCACTTTTGTTTGTGCGGAAGAAGAAGACAATATGGTTTGTGATTACTACATCGACCAAGCAGAACACAGTTTACCCAAACACTTTTACAGAGACTTAACAGACAATCAATTTCAAAGCTCTCTTAATGTCGCTTTACCTTTCTTACAAGAAAAAAGCAAAAGCAATAAATTGAAATTTGGTGGAGCATATTCTGACAAAAACAGAGTATTTGGAGAACAACAATTCCAAATTGAAGAAAAAAGAGGAGAAGCTTTTGACGGAGATGTAGCCGCATACCTCGCTCCAGAAAATACGGGAATCATTGACGTAAAACCAAACGGTCAAAACGTTTTTGGCAATTATATTCGCAACATCACCATTCCCCGAAATAGCTATACAGGTTACGAAAGAATTGGCGCAGCCTACGCAATGGCATTTTTAGATATTACGCCACGCTTAAAAGCAATCGGAGGGGTAAGAATGGAAACAACCGATATGTTCGTTGAAACAACCGATACATCAGGATCAATCAACTCTATAGATTTCTTACCCTCATTAAATGTCGTATACGCACTCAATGAAAAAATGAATTTGAGAACATCTTATACACAAACATTGGCTCGACCTAATATGAGAGAGATGGCACCATTTTCTTCGTTTGACCCAAGAGACGGTTTCATCTTCTCAGGAAATCCAAGCTTAGATATGACCAACATTCAAAATGTTGATTTCAGATGGGAATGGTATCCTAAATCTGGTGAGATTTTCGCAGTAAGTGCCTATCACAAAGAATTCTCAAATCCTATCGTAAAAACATTCCGTCCAACCGCCGCAGAAGAAGTATATTATACCAACGTAGAAGGCGCAACGGTACAAGGATTAGAATTAGAATTTCGTAAAGACTTAGGATTTATTGCAGATGCCTTAGCAGATTTCCGTTTCAGTTTCAATGGTTCTTTAATCAGATCCGTAGAACAAATAGATGCAGAACAATTAGCAGCCAACCAAGCAGTCAATCCAGACTTTGAAGAAACAAGAGACTTTGAAGGACAATCACCTTATTTATTAAATGCAAATTTGAGCTACACCAACAATGAACATGGCATTGATGCAACAGTGGCATTCAACAGTTTTGGAGACAGAAGATTCGCCATTAACCGCTATGGATTGAATGATATTTATGAAAAAGGAAGAAATCAACTAGATTTTAACGTAAAAAAGAGCTTCGGTAAAAATATTGTGCTTAAATTTGGCGTTGGAAATATACTAAACGCCCGTTATTCTCGCACCGTCGAGTATAAAGGAAACGATTATATTTACCAAGATTATACAAGAGGACAAACCTATTCATTTGGCCTAACGTATAAAATCAATTAGGGCAAACAAATAAGCAATGCAATTTGCCGATAATACGAGAAATCCGTACTGCTTTACAATAAGTGGTACGGATTTTTTTATTAAATCACATCAAAACAACAAGCAAATAAACCCACAGACCATCCAAAATAGACCCGATGGCAGTGGTATGGCTTTTTGGTTTATGTGGTTTAAGTCGTTTTTGTAGTTTATGTGGTTGTCTCTTAACCCTCTGATAATGAATCCCAAAAGCCATAAGAACGAACAGCGGGCCCACACATAACGATGAAAGACAAACTATTCTCTCCTAAAGAAGTTTAAGAGGTTTATATAGTCTTTGTTGTTTCAGTAGTTTGTATAATTTATGTACCGACTGATTAACAAATCTACTAATACACTAATTCCTAAAAAGGAGCGAAAGGCCAAGAGCTTCGTCGTGACAGAAAGGCCTGCTATCCGTTCCTACACTGCCTCGCAAAACCTTTAGCCCTTCAGGTGTACCACTACTATCAGGGCTATTTCCCACAGCCTCAACCGCTATATCACTGCTGGAAAACACAACCACAAAAACTACTTAAACTACAAAAACCACAAAAACTAGAAGAACCCTGAAAAAGCCATTTTAGCAGGCCCTATCAACCAAATATCGTCAAAAGCATCCCCATCTTTCCGAAGTTGCACCGACAAAGTCCCACCTTCCGTTTCAAGCTCAATCGAGTACGTACCATTGGCAAAGGAATGATGAAGCAAATGAACAATACTGGCAGCCGTAACGCCCGTACCACACGATAAAGTCACCGCTTCCACACCCCGTTCAAAAGTGCCGATTTTCAAGTGAGTAGCATCGACCTGTTCTATAAAATTGACATTAATTCCCTTTTCATTATAAACGGCATTGTGCCGAATCGCCTTGCCTTCCTGCAACACATCAACCTTCGCCAAATCATCAACCAAGCGCACATAATGGGGGGAACCTGTATCCAATTCATAATCGCCTTCCTTGATTTTTTTGCAAGCAGACACATCGCCCATTTTGAGGTAAAACAAATCGTCTTGGATTTTCCCCAGATGCTCCCCATCTACCGCCAAAAAACGAGTTTCTTGCTGAATGATGCCCAAGTATTGAGCAAAAGCAATCGTACAACGCCCACCATTGCCACACATAGAACCCTCATAACCATTTGCATTGATGTAAATCATCTCGAAATCATAATCCGCATGATTCTGCAATAAAATGACGCCATCCGCCCCAACGCCCATGCGACGATCACAAAGATGTTGATAAAGGGCAGGATTGTCTTTGGAAAGTGTACCTTTACGATTGTCTATAATGACAAAATCATTGCCAGTGCCTTGATATTTATAAAAGGATAGATGCATGTTAAATTTGGTTTTTTACGTGACGTTTTATGATTTTTATCGTCAAAAGTAATATTTTCTCCCTATAAGTTGATGAAGCATTGTCAATTTTACAAAAACCCACCCTCAGATAAAGTCATCTAAAAAGTTATCTATCCTTTTGAAATAAAAGAAAATTTCTTAATTTGTTCTTGATTTTCAAAGGTTTAAGTATTTTATTTGTTTAATACTATAAGAAACTTTTTATGAAACAACACCTTATCATAAGCATTGTTGCTGTCTGTAGTGCCATGTTAGGAGCATTTTTTTATAGTCATTTTTTTGATTATAAAGTGCCTGTGGTTTATGATAGAGTGATTACAGAAATACCTGGACTTCGTCCACGCCCTGTTACTTTTAAGGGCAAAGAAACCAACCAATTTTTTTCAGATTTTACCTATGCTGCTGAAAAAGTAACGCCCACCGTTGTACACATAAAAACCATCAAAAATTACCAATACAAAAACGCCAATCAGCCTTTTGCAAAAGAAGCAACAGGTTCAGGGGTTATTGTCGATGTCAATGGATTGATTGTAACCAATAAGCATTTGGTCGAAGATGCAAAAGCAATAGAAGTTACTTTATCTAATAAGAAAAGAGTAACTGCAACGCTTGTAGGCAGTGATGATTTGACAGATTTAGCAGTGTTAAAAATAAAACCAGAAAATCCTTTGTCTGCCATCAGTATGGGCAATTCTGATCGAGTCAGGGTAGGAGAGTGGGTTTTGGCTGTCGGCAATCCTTTTAACCTTACCTCAACCGTAACGGCTGGAATTGTCAGTGCCAAAGGTCGGGACTTAGATGGTGAAGCGGCCTCGATTGAGTCTTATATACAGTGTGATGCTGCGGTGAATAAAGGAAGCAGTGGAGGCGCATTAGTCAATACTATTGGTGAGTTGGTCGGAATCAATACCGTCATTGCGACATCATCGGGTTCTTTTGAAGGCTATTCTTTTGCCATTCCCATTAATATTGTCCGAAAAGTGATTGAGGATTTAGCAGACTTTGGTTCTGTGCGCAGAGCGGCTTTAGGCTTAGATATGCGTAATCTGAATCCTGAAGATGACAAAGGCTTAAACGATTATCATGGCATTTACATTGTGAACATTCCTTCCTATAGTCCTGCCAAAAAATCTGCTTTGAAAAAAGGCGATATTATTCGCAAAGTAAACAATATGAAAATCGGTGGTGTCGCTGAATTATACGAAAGAATCAGTCAATACAAAGAAGGTAGTTCTGTTAGCACCACTTACGAACGAAATGGAGAAATCTACCAAACACAAACAAGATTAGGCTCTGTTTTGGATGTAGAAGTACAGAACGAAATAGAAGCCTTGTTAGGAGGGCTTTTTCAAACATTAAGAAGAGACAGTGAAGTTTTAGAAAAAAGTTTTTTGAAGTACGGTGTGCAACTTGTCAAGTGCAATGATCGAGGACTAATCTGTGGGCAAACCTCTGTGAGAGAAGGATTCATTATTACCGCAATCAATAACAAACCCATCAGAACAGTTCAAGAACTATTCAACGAAATTAACAACAAAAAAGATGGGGAATCTATCCTCATTACAGGACGCTATCCCAAAGATAAAATAGACAGCCACTTTGGTTTTGGAATGATACGGTAAATTCTCTAAATCACTCGTCCCTTCGTCTCCAGTCACTCGTCCCTTCGCCCCCATCACTACAACCCAAACAAAGCCTTTCGCAAAAGAAGTTGTTTTTCAGTGGTTTGTTCCAAAGGACGAATCACATTTTCTAAAGGATTATAAAAAATAAAAGGCTCGCCAGAAAGCGTCTGTAACGTTCCATTGCGTTCCACTTCAATCGTAATCGGCGCAGCAGGTAATGGCTTTTTAAGGACAGGAATTAACTTTAAATACTGTTGGTAAGTATCCAACGTTTCTCCATTGATACTTTTCAAATAATCGCCTTCCTGTAAGCCCAATTCATTGCGACCTACTTGTACAAATTGAAAAGACTTTTCTTGAACATTCGGATTGATTTTAAATATTCCATACATGCCCGTTTTTTCATCGTAATTTTTATAAAACTGATACCCTACTTTTTCCAAATAAGCATTGATGGGTACTTTGCCTTTCCCAAAAAGATAACTATCAAAAATAGGGCGCAACTCATCGCCACCCAAAACCGCCATTTCTTCTAAAAGCTGATTTTCCTGAAACGAATTTTCAGAACCGTATTTATTGGTTAGTTCCTTGATAAGCCACAACATACTTTTTTCGCCATCCGTATTTGCTTGCAAACGCACATCCAATAAAAAAGCAACCAATGCGCCTTTGTGATAAAAATTAGCAAAGTATTTTTGATAACGAGCTTGAAAAATATTTTCGCTGGCTTCAATCAAAGACATATCAGGAAAATGTTTTTGCAAAACAATTTTTTTAATCCATTCATTGAAAAACTGTTTTTGATTGAGTCGCTTGTTGCGTACCAACATTTGCAGGGAAAGGTATTCCGTTACGCCTTCATACATCCACAAATGCTGAGACATTTTTCCGCCATTTAAATACTGTATATTTTCCAGTAAATCACTGTGGAGATGGTAAGGACAAAGCGTATGCATCAACTCATGTGCCGACAGTTTTTGAATTTCATCTATTTGTTGATAGCGATTTTTTTCTTCAGGCAACAAAAAGAAGGACGATTCATTGTGGAAAAAACCACCATATTGTTGGTTCGATTTATCAGGCAGAAAAAAGAAATTGAAACGATAAGCGGGCAAAGCTAAGGAATCAACCGCATCTTTAAAATCGCCAATAATGGGATAAACGATTTGTTCTATATTCCGAGCAGTTTGCAATTTATTGGGGCTATAAACGGAAATATGGGTACGAATGCCATCATTGATAAAACTCGTCGTATCCAACTGTGCATAAAAAATCGGGTTGCGAGTCAAGGTCGCATAATCCTCTAAATGATAGCTGTCTTCTCGTTCATTTATAGCCTTTGCTAATGGATTTGTCGTAAAAACAGTAGAAGGATACCGAATTTTTATGTCATACGGAATATCCAACAAATCATTTAAATACCCCAAATAAAAATTAGCATAGAGCAAATACAATTCGTCTCGTTCTAACATAATTCCGTTAGTGGGCAAATCATACTTTTGGCGCAAACGCTTAAAATCTTTGACTTTGTAACTGATTTTATGCAGTTCTTCTGCATTGTCAATTACAATTTGATGTTCTTTCCAATACAGAAATTTCAAGGCTTTTCCTTCCTTATCAAATACCTCAATGTCGTCCACAAAATCCCGCAAAGAGACCTCGCCCAATTCCCCATAAGATCCAATAGGAAGCGTATAAGTTGTCTTGGTATGGTACTGATAATCTGGCACAATCATCTCCACCTTAAAATCATAAGACACATTTTCCAAATCCACGAACACCTCATAATTCTGCCCCCATACATTCATTGTTATAAACAAATGTAGAAACAAGAAAAAAGTCAGTTTTTTGAAATTCAATATGTCAAAAAAAGTATGGAACAAGGGGATTTTTACTTTATAAAATAATAAGAATAAGGAGAGAACGGTTTATTGCTTCGTCGTCAAGCATGCGCCCGCTATCCGCTACTATAGCAGCCTTGCAAAACCTTTTAGCCTTGCAAAGCTATAACGCTACTATCGGGTCTATCTTAAAAGGACAGAACCTCATATGACCAGCTTATATGGACTTATATGGTTAGCCAAAAAACTATGCCTAAAAAGCAATATCATCATCTTCCTCTACATCCTCAAAATTAAAAATACTCCCCAATAGATCCTTAAATTGAAAACCAGACTGAACCATATTTTTACTAATCAAAGAATGTTCTGCCAATCCATGTAAGACGAACTCCATAAAAAAGAGTTTTGTGTCTTTATCCAAATCAGGATGATGTTTATCAACTAAGGCAGAAAGTCCAGGAATCGACATTAAGATTTTCGTATATTTTGATTGAGGAAGATCATTCATCAAATCAAAATTCTTTCCTTGTCCAAACCAATCAACAATCGTTTGATAAGGATTCGCTTTAGCTTTAGCAGGTTTTTGAGGTTTGGGTTGTCTTGCAGGTCGTTGCTGGCGTCCTTTTACGGGATTCTGTTTCTTTTCAGGATTAGGGAAGTACTCCACAAAAACATTAGCAATCGCCTTCCCAATTAAATTTTGAGCCACGATAAAAGGCCCTTCTTGTTCCCCCTCATACACCAATTCAATTTTACCCGTAATCGCAGGAATCACCCCCCAAAAATCACCGATACGAAGGTGCGTTTTCTTTTCCCGATTAATCAACATACGTCGTTCCGCAGCACTGATTAAGTTTTCATAAGCCGAAATCGTCAAACGAGCCGAAACCCCACTATTTTCATCCACAAATTCACTGCTTCTCGCTTCAAAAGCAATGTGTTCAATGAGCAATTTAGCGACATCATTGGCAGTGATAGTCTTTTTCTGTTCCTTCGTCAATCTCGCCTCTTGTTGTGTAATTTGTTGAGAGATGGCGACATCTTTTGGATAATGCGTCAAAATTTGGCTCTCAATTCTATCTTTCAAGGGCGTAACGATACTACCACGATTCGTATAATCTTCAGGATTTGCCGTAAAAACAAACTGCAATTGAAGTGGCAATCGAATCTTAAATCCTCGAATTTGAATATCCCCTTCCTGCAAAATATTGAACAAAGCCACTTGGATACGAGGCTGCAAATCAGGCAACTCATTAATTACAAAAATACAACGATGCGAACGAGGAATCAACCCAAAGTGAATCACTCGCTCATCCGAATAAGAAAGCTTCATATTTGCCGCCTTAATCGGATCTACATCCCCAATCAAATCCGCAATAGACACATCAGGCGTCGCCAACTTCTCCGAATAGCGATCATCCCGATGCAACCAAGCAACAGGCGTCTCCTCCCCATGTTGTGCGATTAAATCCAGCGCATAACGAGAAAGCGGACGAAGCGGATCATCATTCAATTCACTACCTTCAACGATAGGAATATATTCATCCAAGAGAGCCGTCATTTGCCGAGCGATACGGGTTTTTGCCTGTCCCCTCAATCCCAATAAAATGATGTTATGACGAGACAAAATCGCCCGTTCTATATCGGGAATCACCGTATCTTCAAAACCAATTACGCCCTTAAAAACATTCGTTTTCTTCTTTAAATGCTCAATTAAGTTAGCACGAAGTTCCTCTTTTATGGAGGTAGACACATAGCCTGCCTCTTTAAGCTGCCCCAACGTTTTAATTTTATCTATATCAAATTTCATGTACTGTTTTTAAATTTTAGACTAAAGATCACAGAGAAAAACCAAGAACTAAGTAGTGTGACAGAATTAAGGTTGGGAGATTATTTTTTACTTAGACAAGGCGAAAAACGGAAGCGTAGCCATAGCTACGGTGAGTATTTTCAACGAAGTATAAGGGAAAAAGAAGCCTCTTAAAATGTTAAGATAAATTTGTCAGACTACTTATTAACTACAAAAACCACAAAAACTACTTAAACCACAAAAACTAAATTACCGCATTTTCCGTCGTCGATTTCGCTCAAAGTCCTCAAAGATGTATTCCCCTAAACCTTGCAAAGAAGTATAAAACGCCTTTCCCTTATTGGCTTCCGTAAAATCACGTACAAACTTTTGGAGATACTGATCTTGCGCAATCATAAAAGTCGTTACTTTCACACCTGCCTTCTTACAACGAACCGCCAAATTAAGCGTTTTATTAATGATTTTTTTATCAAGTCCAAAACTATTTTTATAATACCGTCCACCTTCTTTGAGACAAGTCGGTTTTCCATCCGTAATCATAAAAATTTGCTTATTGGGATTTTTACGTTTTCTCAACAAATCCATCGCCAATTCCAAGCCTGCCACCGTATTGGTATGATACGGACCCACTTTTAAATACGGTAAATCCTTAATTTGAATCGGCCAAGCATCATTCCCAAAGACGATAATATCCAAAGTATCTTTGGGATAACGAGTCGTAATGAGTTCCGACAACGCCATTGCCACCCTTTTTGCAGGCGTAATGCGATCTTCCCCATACAAAATCATCGAATGCGAAATATCAATCATTAAGACCGTTGAAGTACGGGTTTGAAACTCTGTTTCTTGCACCTCCAAGTCCTTTTCCGTCAATTTGAAATTTTGGATGCCATGTTCAATTTGAGCATTACGCAAAGAATCCGTCATAGCGATTTTATCCAAGGAATCCCCAAACATAAAAGGGCGACGGTCTGCCGTTGTTTCATCCCCTTGCCCCGAAAAGGACGAGCGATGTTGTCCACGACCTGCTTTTTTTAATTTCCCAAAAATTTCGTTTAAAGAACGCTGTCGAATGGAGCGTTCGGTTTTAGACGTGATGTTAAAGCCGCCGCCTAAGCCGCCTTGTGGGTCATCGCCATCAATATAACCGTTCTTTTTTAAGTCCTCTATAAAATCACCCATCCCATATTCAGGCGAAGTGACATCATATTCCTTATCCAGTTCGTTCATCCAGCTCAATGCTTCCGCCACATCTCCAGAAGTATAGACCAATAATTGTAAAAAAAGGTCTAATAATTTCTCGAAATCAGAGCGCAAATCTTTGGGATCAATATACTTTGAAAATCTATATCCTAACATATGCAAGTAATTCTTGAAAACACAACATATCAAAGCCCTTAAATGTTTTTGAGATGTTTTGAGTTTTCTTTTTTTTTGGAGCGAAAGGTCAATTGCTCCGTCGTGACGGAAAGGCCTGCTATCCGTTAATGGATGGCATCTTCAAGATGCCTTGCATTTTTCACAGACTGTACCGCCTTGAAAGGCATTTCCAAAATGCCTTTCATTTTCACAGATGAACCGAACAAGGCAGCCAACGCAAGCCATCCAACCACTGCTATCAGGGCTATTTTTCATGGGCGCAACAGAGAAGAAATTGTTTCTCTCCACATTTCTTTAACCGCAATGGGTGCAAAGATTTTACGCAAGGTTCGCAAAGAGTACGAACCAATTCTTGTGATTAAGGTAAACAGTACTGTTTTTGAAACCCGATTATTCCACAACCACAAAAACCACAAAAACCACTTAAACTATTAGACTGTCAGTGAAAACTAGACCCGATGGTAATGGATCCCGATAGGGATGGAATGGACAGCGGGCCCATGCGTCCATACGAAGCTTTTTTACCGTTGTCTCCAAATAAAAAAAGCCTAAGTTAAACCTTTAGAAAGTAAAAAACAAAAAGGAAGAAGAAACTGTGTAGTGATTATGCTTTGACTTTGTTGACCACTAAAGCTAAGTCCCAAGAAATGGCTTCGGCAGTAATGCGACCAGAACGCATAGCACCATTGATAGAAGGGTCGTGTACGTGATCGCCACACACAAAAATTCCCTTCTCAAAGGCTTCTATTCCTTTGCTTTCAGGTAAATTGATGGACGACATCGCAGGAAGTGCATTGGGAATGACGTAAGTACGCAAATGCATCCATTTTTCGACGACAGCAGCCCCAAACCACTCGCAAAGTTCCTTGCGCACAGAAGCATACAATTCGCTTTCACTCAACGTCGTAGGACGAACAATGGAGACGGAAATCAAGCTTTTGCCTTCGGGTGCATAAGAGGACTGTAAATTTGTTGGAATGGCAACGTTGTTGATCCATCCATTTTGAGAGCCATTTAAGACCAAATAAGGCTCTTGGAACGGTGGTTCATCCGCAGCAAAGTAAAGACAGCGAACGCCTGTATTGGTGGTGTTAGCGGTGTATGTGGGCAGTAGTTTTTTGATGTTGGTGCTATCGGTAGCGATTAGAATGGCATCTGCTTCGAGTGTCTGTCCATCATCAATCATCACGTTTTCGGGCGTAATGTGTACGGCACGGGTATTGAGTAGAATGGTGTCTTTGGCTAATTTTTGGGCAAGTTGTTGTGGGATGGCTTCCATGCCTTGTTCGGGCAAAGCCGCATAGCCTGTACCAAACATTTTGAAAATGAACTCAAACATGCGGTTGGAGGTAAGCAAATCAGGCTCTAAGAAAATCCCACCCAAAAATGGCTTGAAAAACCCTTTAATCATCTTTTTGGAAAAATTCCACTCATTCAAATAGTCAATGGTGGGTTTTTCTTTTTGGGCAAATATATCCTCAATAGACAAACGACGAGACCGATTGCGCAAAGCAACGACTTTGAGTTTATCGCCAAAATTAGAAAAAGGATTGTTGAAACCCCTAAAAGCGTCTACAGGTTTGCGAAAAGGATCGGCAAAGTTGTAAAACTTGTTGTTGTAGAAAATCTTTGCGCCAGGATTGAAATTGCGGAGTTTGAGGGCTTCGTAGTCTAAGAAGTTTTGAGTTTCGGGATAAGCCGTCAATAAAACTTGAAAGCCTCTATCTAAAAGATAGCCTTCAACCTTATCCGTTTTCATGCGACCACCAACACGGTCACTTGCTTCAATAATTTTGACATTTAAGCCTTCTTTCTGGAGTTGTATGGCAGCAGTTAAGCCTGCAATGCCTGCGCCAACAATAATTACATCGTGTTTATTCATTATCTGTTTCGGTTCAGTACTTTTGATTGAAAAAAAAGGCATTGGTCACAATGCTATTCTCAATTAACCCTAAAGATATAATAGATAACAAAAAGGTACAATATTTTATGCTTAACTTAACAAATTCTATGAAGAATATTAGACAGCACACTGTGCAATTTTTTTGTAATCAGGACGATCTGCTGCGGAGCGATGGATGTATTTTTTAACAACTTTGCCATCTTTTAGTAAGAATACACCAGGCATTTGATAAATATCGCCTTTTGCTTTGCCAATGCCATGACCTTTTAAGATACCTGCTTCTAAGCCTCGAATCCAAACTTTTAAGCCAAAAAGCTGACGAGTTGTACCTCGACGTAATTTGAATTTTTTGTATAAGATGCTTTCGGGGTCGCTAATGTGTGGTAAATTTTTCAATCCATATTTCTCAAGTTCTTTAGAAGCGACTTTTTCGTCTAACATGTGTACCAAAACCATACGAGTGCCGAAAATATCAATGTTTTCTTTACAATTGGCTAAATCCTGAAGGGCTTCTCTACAAAAAGTACAACCAAAATGACGGAGAAAGACAACCAGTGTGGGCGATTTTTTGGACATTTCTTGTAAATCTATGCCCTCAGAAGTTTCAAACATGTCCAAAGAGTATAATTGATCTTGGCTAAATAAGTCAATTAAGGAAGCATCTTTATGGTAATCTTGTTGGTAGACTTTATATAGAATAAAACCAAAAGGAATCCACCAAATAAGATCATTAAATAATATGAAACTACCTGCTGTGGCGGTAAAAGCACCATCAATAAGCCAGGCTTTTAGAAAACCAAGAGGCACTAAGATTTTAGCTAAAAAGCCAACGAATACCATTGGCCAGTGCCGCAAGGGATTTCGGGAAGCAATTACATAGCCAATTCCAAAAACACCGACAATCATACCAATACATTGCCAGAGTTCTGGGTATATAGGTATCTCCATTTCTGCCCACCTAAAAAAGAGATTAGGTGCCAAAATAGTTAGCATCCCAAATAACAGATTATAGATGCCAGCAACCAATAGGACTTGTTTCATCCATTGAGGCATACGTATTGATTTCTTCATTTCGTCAAAACTTATAGAGTATCGAACACTATAATTTGGAAAAAGTTTTAAAAAATGTTTTATTTTTTAGAGGGAATAAGCCTATTTTATTAATTTCTAAATTCTAATTAAACTGTTTAGAACATAAGGCTTTGATGTTATTTTTTTTTAATAAGGCTGTTTAGAATTTAAAATTTTGATACGATATAGAAGTTCTATTTTGCACTGTATCAATAATATAGGCATGCAGGTCAAGATTTATAAATTACTTTTATGATAAAATGTCCCAATGCTGCCAATAACCACAAAATCAAAGACAATTGAAGACTATATGGGTGTGTAAAAGAGGAGAAAATATAAAAAAATAAAGCCAATAAAGCGACCAAATAAAATGCGTAAAAGATAAAGGGGAGAAAAGTGGGAAGTTTGTCTGTAATGCTAAAATCATACGCTTCTATCAGTATAACCACTAGAAGCCCAGCAATTAAGAGAAGGTTGATTTTGAACAAAAAGCCCCAGATTACAAAAACCAATGCAAGGGTATGCACACGGCTCATCCATTTTTTATTAAAAAGTATCAATTAGGTTTATTTTATTGACAAACGAAATAGCGAGTAATAAAGTTATGCCATTTGAATTTTAAGAAAAGCATAAGCATTGCATTATGGGAGTTTGCTAAGTCATCTAAAAGACGAAACCGAGCCTTCTTTGTTTTTTTGTCGTATCCTCCTTAATCAAAACCTCCATAAAATCAATCAAAAGGGCTATCATAACGATTGAAAAATGATTACATTTGTTAAAAAAATACGTTTGAATATGAGAAATCAGATGACACTTTTTCCTAAACTACTATTATTGCTATTGTGTACGCTCACAACTATTGGAGTACAAGCACAAGGCATGGACTTTTTTCATGGAAGCTGGGAAGAGGCAAAAGCAATGGCTAAAAAAGAGAACAAGCACATTGTGGTAGATGCTTATGCAAGTTGGTGTGGTCCTTGTAAAAAAATGGCTCGAACCACTTTTAAAAATACAGTGGTAGGGGAGTTTTACAATGAAAACTACGTAAATTTTAAGATAGATATGGAAAAGGGAGAAGGCCCTTCTCTTAAAAGTGTGTTTATGGTAAGAGCTTTTCCAACCATCATCTATTACAACCCTGAAGGCAAAGAAGTGAGAAGATTTAAAGGTTTCCGACCTGCAGAAGATTTTCTTTTGGAAGGAAAAAAAGCTTTGGTGAATAAAGAAGAGTTGGCAGAGATGAAAAAAACTTATGAGGAAGGAAAAAAAGACCCTGATTTTCTTAAAAAATACATCGAGTTCTTGTCTTATGCTGATCAACCTAAAGAAGAGGTGGTCAATACCTATTTGAAAACACAATCAAAAAAGCAGCTCAAGAACGAAAAAAATATGCAGCTTTTTTATGAATTAGCCGACGGTATAGAAGATCCATTCTTTCAAATTATGATGGAGAATCAAGAAATATATCAAAAGCAATTCGGGAAAGAGGAATCTGTAAAACATTTCAGAAATATTGCTATCAAGAGTTTTCAAAAATCTTTAGAGAAAAAAGATGAAAACTTATTTAAAGAGGTCTTGGGTGTTGTTGAGAAATTAGATTTTGAGCGCAAAGACTTATTATTGCTTCAAATGGAATTAGAATACTATAAAAAAATGCAAGACTGGGAGAAATATGCTGAAACAGCTTATACTAAGATAGATGATATAGAGATTGACAATTCAGGCTTTTTAAATGATGTCGCTTGGCGTTTTTATTTAAATATAGAAGATAAAGCAAAATTAGAAAAGGCTGAAGACTGGTCAAAAAAATCCGTTGCTCTTAAAAGTGAATACCACAACAATGATACCTTAGCCGCTATTTTATTCAAATTGGGTAAGATTGAAGAAGGGCATAAAGTCGCCTTAGGTGCTATCGAAATGGCTAAGGCAAGACGCCAGAATTTTAAAGGAACACAGGATTTAATAGATAAATATGTAAAATAAAAAAGGGATGAGTGACAAGTGACAGGTGATTAAGCGTTTTGTTTATCTTAATTCATGTCTATTTAATTTTGTTCGTTCAACTACATGACTTTTTGAAACAAAATGGTAGAGAATACGTGAAATGACATAGTTTCCTCCGTTGAGTTTGACAAAAATCAAAGAATTCTCAAAACATCTCTAAGGTGTTGATAATCAAGCTCAAGAAGAATGCTTTAACATCCTGCTTGGGCTTGGTTTTTTTATATGTTAAAAAAATATTAGTGCAGTTCAACGACTTGGAACAATTTATGTAGTAATTTTATTGGTAAGATATTCACTTAGAAGCCAAGTTCCATGAAGAATCAAATAATACTTTTTGTAGGCATCCTCTTATTGTTAGGACTTTTTATAGTTCCTAACAAGATACGAGAATATAGGGCTGCCTCAAGCAAAACAACCGCCAGTACAGAACCTATTAAGATTAATAAAGCCAAGCCCATCAAAATACCAGGAGGCTCTGCACAAAACGTCGATTTACGGCTTGATGAAGGCAATTGGAGAGGCTTATTAGGCAAGTCTACAGCAAATGTCAAAATCTACAACAAAGGAATTTACAATGATGCTTATGATCGTATTCGTGTTCATATTATCTCTTATGACCGTTACGGACATTACTTAGGAGAAAGAATAGAGGACCTTCGAGAACAGCTTTGTAAAGGCGAATCTGTAAAGAAAACCTTCGAAATTAGCCGAAATACAGATGAAATTTACTGTACAATTGCCCAAGCACAACCCGCCCCTTGCCGTAAAAACCTTCGGGAAACAGCAGAAGCACAAGGTGGAAATAACAGTCATGGACACCAACATAGAGAAGCTGCTCGCAAAGAGAAAAGACATTCTAAAAAAGAAGCGGAACGAGTAATCGTGGATCAACGATCTAAAGCGGAGAGAGAAGCAGAATATATTAGAAGAAAAAAAGCTGAAGCTCGTAGAATTGAAGATGAACAAGCAGAGTTAGAGCGAATCAAAAGAAGAGCGGAAGAAGATTTACAGGCACGTATTCGACAAGAAGAAGATCGTGCTGCAAGACGACTTGAAAAAGAAAGGCGACGTTCAGAAAGCCGTTTGAATCGTTTTCGCCCCAAAGATTCAGGGTACGATGTCAGATATGACGATAGATACGTTGATGTAGATATTAAAGAGCCTCGTGTAAAAAGAGAAGGTGGAATTTTTGGGAATTTTTTTAAACGTTCTCACGGATATTATCACGGCAAAAATGGTGGACAACAATGTCCCTATTGTTCTGAGCAAATTGGCTATAAAGACTCCTTTTTAGATCCAGTGAAGTAAGAGCATTTTTTTTATAAAAGTTTTAATTAGGAGCGAAAGGTCAGTTGCTTCGTCGTGACGCTCAGTCCTGCTATCCGTTCTTATGGCTAAACAAGAACCACAAATCACGGGAGAACCGAACCACAGCACTAAGAACTACAGCACTTGGTTAGCCATACCACTGCTATCAGGGCTATTATAAACGGTCTCAATCCCTACCAACTGTTTTAAGAAAACCACTTCCCTACAAAAAATGACAATTAAAAGAAAGAAGCCATGCTGTTAATACAGTATGGCTTTTGTATTTTTGGGAAGGAATAAATTTGTAAATTTGGACGTTAAAATATTAAAATACTTATAAATGCCTATTGAAGTTAAGCAGTTAAGCAAATTATATGGTACACAATATGCTGTGGACAACATTAGTTTTACGGTGAATAAGGGCGAAATTGTGGGATTTTTGGGTCCTAATGGAGCAGGAAAAAGTACGACAATGAAGATTTTAACGAGCTTTATTCCGCCAAGTGAGGGAGGAGCGAGTATCTGTGGGTTTGATGTGGAACAATCGCCTTATGAAGTAAAGAAACGAATCGGGTATTTGCCCGAAAATAACCCTTTGTACACGGACATGTACGTAAAGGAATATTTACAATTTGTAGCGAGAGTACAAGGTTTGGGGCGCAATGGAAAAGAAAAGGTAAAGGAGATGATTGAAGTGACAGGTTTGGAGGTCGAACAAAAAAAGAAAATCGGTCAGTTATCAAAAGGATACCGACAAAGAGTCGGTTTAGCCCAAGCGATGATTCACAATCCAGAAGTATTGATTTTGGATGAACCAACCACAGGTTTAGATCCCAACCAATTGGCAGATATTCGGCAGCTAATTAGCCGATTAGGACAAGAAAAAACGGTACTACTCTCGACACACATTATGCAAGAAGTACAAGCGATGTGCAGCCGAGTCATCATCATCAATCGAGGCAATATCGTAGCAGATGATCGAACCCAAAATCTACAGCAATCCGCCAATCGACAATTGTACACTGTCGAATACAATAAAGCGATAGATGTCCAAAAATTGGCAGACTATTTGGGGGAAACAGAAATAGAGTCGTTTGGCGAAAACACCTATCGAATCTATAGCGAAAAAGCCGAAGACAAACGCCCTATGCTGTTTAATTTTGCAGTGGAAAATGGCTTGATATTGTTGGCATTGAATCGGGAAGAGAGTAGTTTAGAGGAAGTATTTAGAGAGTTGACGGGTGGGGCTTAAAACAATAAATTACCTATTTTGGCGTCATCTTTTTCCATCATACTTTGGTAAAAATCTCGTTATAGTCAGCTATGCCTATATTTTTTGCCTTGTTTGCTGAAAAAATATTTTATAAAAAAGATGGACGAATTTACGCAAATGACCAAAAGATTTAAAGGAAACCTTAAATTTGAACTTGCAAAGCCTAAAAGATAGAAGAAAAGCGGTTTTAGATATAGTAACACAACGATTACAAGCCAAAAAACGAAAGGGAACGTGGACAAAGGCGATATTACAGCAAGAATTAAAGAAATATACCAACAAAAATAAGGAAGGACAATTCAAGGAATTTTGCCAAATAGCTATTGCGGATTTGAATAAAAGAATAGAACGATTCGATAGGAAAAGCTGATAGGCGTAGAGACCTTCTAAAAATAGCCCTGATAGCAGTGGTAGAGCGGATTTAGATGTAAGGCATTTTCAAAATGCCTTACATCTTCCGCTCTTTAACGGATAGCAGGACTGAGCATCACGACGAAGCACTTTACCTTTCGCTCCTAAAAAAACAGAATAGAATACCAACAACAAAACTAAATGATAAGCATATTTCTCAAAGAGATTCATAGTTTTTTTAGCTCCCTGATGGGCTACATCACGATGGGTATTTTTTTATTGGTAACAGGACTATTTATGTGGGTTTTTCCCGATACAAGCGTCCTTTCTTATGGATATGCCAGTCTTGACTATTTTTTCAA
>ENA-ORXM01002335-ORXM01002335.1-marine-metagenome-genome-assembly--contig:-NODE-2335-length-22490-cov-4.761299_pt1 | contig 22490 bp, 13 predicted proteins | sample MGYA00237867_ERZ511480 | MGnify/ENA primary metagenome ERZ511480 (study PRJEB26309, sample SAMN06266103) | marine metagenome | isolation source: Algal blade | place: United Kingdom:Sidmouth, United...
AATATATAGGCTGCGCCAGTATCAAGAATTGTTGGACTAAGATCATCTTTATACGCCGCAATAACAGCTGTAGTCCCATCAACAGCAACAGCATCCCCAAACCAATCACCAGCAGAAATATCAGAACTTGTTAGTTTGGTTGTCACGGCCCAAACTGTTATGACCATTGCCATACTGATCAGAACAATCGAGCAAACAACGATAAAGCGACTTGGTGATAACACAAACTTATTTTCCATTTTTATCTCCTGGAACTACATCCTGAAGAAAGGGGAGATAAAGAAACTGAGCTTCTTCTTGAGAATGGCTTGCGGTTTCACTAGACTTGCGAGTTCGAGCATCGTTTGCCGTCAAATCTACGCTAGGATCTGATAGAAACAAGGCGGCATTCAGCATAGAATCCTCTAATCGTTTCTGTGCACTATTTTCATAACGAAAATTTCGAATGTCATCCCCTGTAGGAGAACGAAAATTTCGAATGTCATCCCCTGTAGGAGGTAGTGGCCCATCGTCGCCATCTACAGGATCTTCAATTTCGAAATTTGCCTGTTCTATCTGCCCCTCGTTGGTTAATAGATCAACCTGATCAGCACTAGTGGTAAGGTATATTGAATTATTGCTCAAAATAACAATATACTCCCCAGGTTCTAGCTCTGAAATAGCATATTCACCAGACGGATCAACAGATACATTATCTAAAAACTTAATCCCCATCGTTTTTTTGTCTACAATCGTAATTGAAAGTTCAGCAGCAGTACTTTCGCCGATAGGTCTATCGTTTGATTCATGTAGAACAACTCCACTAATCCCTGTTATGTTCTGTTGGTGAGACGAATCTGCTGTCAATACCGTGATTTGCTCATCGTGTAAGAATGGTAGACTAGTTGCTACCAAACTAATCTTTGTTACGAAAAATACCGCAAAAATGATAAATACTACAAAAAAAATCAATATCACAAATGATGGGTTTGATTTAAATCGAAACAGTATATGTTGAAAAAGATTCAATTTGGTGTTCATGTATACCTCGTAAAATCAACGATACAAGCAACCATATAAGTGTGCTGGCAGGCATGCTACAATAGAGCTCACAATTGCATCTAAAAAGACAATGACTGCTTACGTCTCGAACAGCCCGGTTGTCAAACCATTACGAGAAGTTACCTAGAAAAGGAAGACAGTGTTGCATAAAACGCTGAGTGCGACAAAAACGACGATTTTTCTATTATTGATCCATATGTTTGATAACTTGTTCGGCTAACTCTTTGGCACTCTTATCTTCTAGGATTGTCCCAGGGTATCCTGACATTTTAACTATTTCTATGTGAGGCAGATATTCTTTCCAACCTAAGCTAGTGGTATATCCCCATCGCTCATATTGTTTGAACAAAACAACCTTGCCCAGATATTTATCTGGAATGTAACGAAGAGCGGCTTGATCATTTACAGCCTTTATATGCTCGGTTAGATTAGAAGTAGGATCTTTCCCGTCAATATAGTTATTCTGACTATTGTCCCGAACAAACAAATTACTCAGTCTTGATTTAATGGCGGACAATCTATTGTGAAGGAATAGCGTATTTTTTGAGAATATTGCCATGTTTCTTTGAAGATAAAGTAACTTTTGCATATACAGAGATAGAGCAGCTTTTCTCTCATTCCAGCCAGTTATAAAAATAGGATTAGGCGTTTCAACCATTGCAAGCATATCAACGGATTCGCCTTGCTGAACAAGCAATTGAGCTACTTCCAGTGCAATAATTCCTCCCATACAAAAGCCCAATAAACGATATGGGCCATGTGGTTGTATTGCTTGCACCCCCTGAACGTAGTTTTGTGCCATTTCTTTTAATGAATGTACGATAGACTCATGTCCATCTAATCCACGAGATTCAATTCCATAGACAGGATAGTCATCTCCTAGCTGAATCGCTAACTCTCTAAAGATAAGAATGTTTCCTCCCGCGCCATGAATACAAAACAGCGGAGGCTTTTCGCCTGTGGATCGAATCGGGACGATAGATTTGTGAGACTCGAGTATAGTACGAAAACTTGTATTCAAAGGCATTTCAGAGATAGGATGCTGACCATTCATGGACAGTGTATTAATAACTTGTTCATCGGTAAGAGTAAAATCGATGCTGTCATGCAATAGAGTTGCTAGCTGCCTAACAGTTGAGGCCTGGTAAAGGGTCGAAATAGGAAAATTCTGTCCGGTAGCCTCTTCAATCTTGCTAAACATATGGACAGCAAGCAAAGAACTTCCACCGAGTTCGAAGAAGTCATCATCTGGCGCTACAGTTTCGACCCCTAGACATTCTTTCCAAACATCTGCAACGAGCCTTTCGGCAGTATCTACAGTGGGGTTTTGTGCTCCATTTTGTAAAGTAGCGCTACGAGCAGAGAATTCTTCGGGTGCAGATGTATTCGTATCTTCTGCGCCAGATATCGATGCAATACCATTTCTTTTATTGATTGAATCAAATGCAGCCGTAAACTCATCAACCGGAATGCTTTCACGTTGGAAACGTACTGGTGAAACAATCACTTGTGGAAGTTTTGATGCGACTATTCGTTCAAATGCCTTTATACCCTCAGACGTAGATATTGCTTCTTTCAGTGCATTCTGTTTCCATGGAGAATCGGCCATTCGCGCCAATATGCCAACATCTTGCCACCCAGGCCAGTTAATAGAAATTGTGTTTACACCCGCCGTGGACGTGTTATAGTGAGCAAAGTGATCAAGAAACGCATTCCCAGCCGCGTAATCGACCTGTCCAGCTGGTGCAAGAATCGAGTTTACAGAGGAGCAGAGCACAAAGAAATCTAAGTTCACATTTTGCAGCACACTGTGCAAAACTAGAGTGCCGCTTACTTTAGCTTCAAGCACTTGTTGGACAGCAAACATCTCTTTGCGCTGTATCAAACCGTCGTCTACTATGCCGGCGGCATGGATAACACCGCGAACAACACCTAGCGCCTCCTCGATCTGTGCAACGGCAGCGCTCATGTGTGATTCATCGGTTACATCGACGCTTACCGGCAATACAGTAGCACCACATGCTTCTAAGTGAAGCAGGTTACGGATCTTTTGGGCGGTTGGGTCTGTCAGCTCATGTTCATTCAGCCAAGAATCCCAGTTAGAGCGCTCTGGCAACGATGAACGCCCGATTAATGCTAACTTGGCATGTACACTCGTTGCTAAGAATTCGGCCAAAGCATAACCGACACCGCCCAGACCACCAGTTATGAGATAGACACCATTCTCCACAAACGTGGCGGGCTCAGCGATTAGGTCCGCCGCGCTAAGTTGAACGGCATCAAATACCTCAATCCAGCGATGTCTGCCTCGGTAAGCCACGATCTTCTCGTGATAGATAGGTTGAGTCAATTCACAAACGAGTGGACGTAGCAGTTCGTCAGCAAGAGCGTCATTTTTCCCTTCGTCGATATTGAGAGCAAGATCAAAATTTGTACACTCAACTTGTGGATACTCTTTACCAATGGCTCGACACGGTCCAAGAATGAGAGCATTCTCTGGGTAAAGTGTTTCGTTTCCGATTATCTCGTGCAGTAGATTTGATATCACTGCAAGCTGAATTTTGGAATTCTGCTTCGCCTTGGATTTACTAACGATACCAATTGCTTTAGCAAGAAAAAAGAGGCTCTGGAACCCCGACAGACCGATTGCCTTATCAACCACTCTAGGTCTTACAAAAGATGCTACGTTTGCTATAGTCCAAAGGTGAACAATCTTTGTTGGGTATTGATTTGTATCTGCCAAATAGCTTAGAATCTGTTCATAATCTGCTGCATTATCAGGATTAAGCCTAAATTCATTGGCACTATGTTGTTCAAAATTGCTACCTTTATAAACTTTTACACAGGAACCGCTGCTGTTCGGTAAAAGTCGTTCTAATCGCTCTCCAATACCAGCACTATCGACAAAAATTAACCACTTGGATGCCTGATTACTAGTCATTGAATTCGGTGAAGAGGTGCGCTTCCACGATGGAACCGAGAACCATTTTTCAAAGCTCAGCCTTTGCTGCGTAAACTGGGTAATAGATTGAGCCAAGGTTGAAGATTTTTTGGCTTGATACCAATGCTCTTTACGTTGGAATGGATACGTTGGCAGCGAGACTCTTTTTCCCTGACCAGTATAGATAGTAGCCCAATCAATTTCCAGGCCATCCGTCCAAAGGCGGCCAATGGTCCCCAATAAATGTTTCACATCACTATTCGTATCCTGTGGATGGCGCATTGAAGGTAAGACGACTTGCTGTTTCTCTTTTAGTTTGTGTTGGCGGATGAAGGTGCTCAACGTCGTGCCAGGACCTACCTCAACATATATACGTGCTGGATTACCTAGCAACTCGGTGGCAACATCTGCAAAACGGACTGTCTGGCGTATATTCTTTACCCAATAAGATGCCTGCCTATATTCATCGTTTTGAGAGATTCCACCGAGTACAGTTGATACAAATTTTACCTGAGCAGGAGCAAATTGAACTGTAGAAGCCAGTTGCATGAATTCGTCCAATATCGGCTCCATCATTGGCGAATGAAATGCATGTGACGTGTGTAGTTTTTGTGAGACAATCCCCACGGATTCTAACTTACTTTCTAATTCTTCAATGGCAGTAAATGTTCCAGCCACGACGGTTCGGTCCGCGCTGTTAATCGCGGCTATGGCTAAATCTTCGTTTAAAAAATGTTCGACATCATTGAGTGAACAACGCACGGCCAGCATTGCACCAGGTGCAACGCTTTGCATGAGGCTTCCTCTTGCAGCAACCAGCTTTACGGCATCTTCTAATGTGAAGACTCCCGCAATGCAAGCTGCAGCGTATTCACCAATACTATGACCAACAACCAATGTTGGGCGCACCCCCCAAGATAATAGCAGCTGAGCCATGGCGTATTCAATTGAAAAGATGGCTGGTTGTGCCCAGGCCGTTTCGTTTAATACGGTCTGTTCTTTCGTTTGAATGACAACGCTATCTTGTTCCGTAGGTGGGTAAAGATGCGTTCGAAGATCACTGCCCAAATATTGATTGAACTTCTCTGCACAACGACTGACAGCATTGCGGAAGACATCTTCACGATCATAAAGCTCGCGCCCCATGTCTACATATTGGGCACCTTGTCCAGGAAACATAAAGACTATTTCTTTGGATTTCACAGTAGCAATCCCACGTTGGGATTGTTTTGAATCTAGATCGGTAAGGTGCAGAATAGCATCTTTGGTACTAGTACAAACAATCGTTCTGCGATATTCAAACTGTTTACGTCCTTCTCTCAATGTATAGGCTACATCATCCAGATTAATTTTTGGCTGTTTCTCAAGATTGTCCGCCAAATTCACGGCATATGCCTCAAGTGCAGCTTCACTTCGAGCAGAAAGTATCAGAACCTGTGGGTTCTTAGCCTCATCTAAAGACACCTCTTTATGCTGTTCGCTATAGGGTGCCTCTTCTAGAATAATATGAGCATTTGTACCACCGATTCCAAGCGAGCTTATACCAGCGCGGCGCGGGTGTTCGGTACTTGTCCACTCTCGCAAAGCTGTGTTGACAAAAAATGGGCTGTTAGCAAAATCAATTTGTGGGTTCGGGGTTTCGTAGTGCAGACTGGCTGGAATTTTTTTGTCCTTCAAGGCCATTACTGTCTTGATCAACCCAGCAATTCCCGCGGCAGCATCTAAGTGCCCTATATTTGATTTGACCGAACCAATAGCACAAAATTGCTTTTTATCAGTATGTTTGCGAAAGGCTTTAGTCAATGCAGAAAGCTCTATCGGATCGCCCAAATTGGTACCAGTACCGTGAGCCTCAACATATGAAATCGTGTCAGACATCACATCGGCACTAGCCATTGCCTCAACAATAACATGAGACTGGCTGTTAACGCTTGGTGCTGTGTAATCGACTTTTGAAGAGCCATCATTGTTGATTGCCGAACCCTTGACAATTGCATAGATGATGTCTTGATCTGCCATGGCCTCTTCAAGTCGTTTGAGAACAATCAAACCAACACCACTTCCAAAAATGGTTCCCTGTGCATTGGCATCGAATGTACGACAATGGCCATCGGGGGTAAAGACACTGTATTCTTGATATAAGTGCCCAGCATGATGCGGTACGCGGACCGCCGTTCCACCAGCTAGCGCCATATCACACTCTCGGCTAAGCAAACTTTGGCAAGCAGTATGCACGGCAACAAGAGACGAAGAACAAGCCGTTTGCACAGTAATGCTAGGACCAGTCAAGTTCAGCTTATACGATACCCTCGTGGCTAAGAAACTGTTGTCATTGCCTATTAGTGTCGGTAGATAATCGCTGGAAAATTCTGGAAGCAACCCACTATGGAGTAGGTATGTGTTCATTGCCGCACCGCCAAAGACACCAACAGGAACCTTAATCCGATCCGAGTCATACCCAGCAGACTCAAGTGCTTCCCACGCGCACTCTAAAAAGAGTCGATGTTGAGGATCAGTAGCAGCCGCTTCTCGAGGAGAGTACCCAAAAAACGGTGCATCAAAATGTCCAGGATTATTAAGGACTGGAGCGGCTTTTACATAATTTGATTTGCTATAGGTTTGGGGGGGGACACCGGCTCTTTCTAGCTCTTCATCGGAGAAGAATGTAATAGATTCTTTGCCAGCACAGAGATTGCGCCAGAACTCATCCACAGAGTCCGCGCCAGGAAAACGGCCTGCCATACCAATAATTGCAATATCAAAATCACTATACTCTCGCGTGATAGGCTCTTGCTGGATAGGCTCGTGTTTAAGTGTCTCAGTCTGCATGAGTTTCTGCCTGTTACATGAATTTGATGTTAGTACATATAGTGTATAGAAATTGTTAATGGAACAATAGACCAAATTAGCGACGTCGTCTGGCACCTAGTAGCTCGCGCCGTTTTGCACCGCGTGATTCACTTTCTTCAGTTGCAGCGGATACAATCACGCTCCCACTTCGCTGCTGTTCAATTAACTCGGTCATAGTGCTAACGGTTGGCGCAGCAAACAAATCAACAATACCTAATTCGATGCTGAGATGTCGCTTCAATTGCGCAATTAGCTGCACACCTTTCAGCGAGGAACCTCCAATTTCAAAGAAGTTATCATGCATGCCGATCTGTTTAAGGCCAAGGATCTCTTGCCACACATTGACAACTGAATTCTGCAACTCACTCGTTGGTGCCACATACTCTGTGGTAACTGGGTTATCCACACTTGGTGCAGGTTGCAAAAGAATTTGAGCCAAAATTGTCTCAGCGCTGTATAGTTCAGTCGCTATTTTAGCAGCATGGTCAAGATCGAATGATGAGACCATGGATTCAGGTGCCCCCTTCGCTAATGCATCATTGACACTTCGTTGCATCGCTCTTTCGGCGTAATCCCTGTCAATGGATGGTTTATAAGTGAGTGCAGTCGCTACAGGTGCAGGTAATACATAGACAAAATCTTGATTGGACAAATGTTTATGTTCAGATGCAATAGACTCTAAAAAGTCTAGCGCAGGTTGGTTCTTCTTTGTTGAACTAAAGGGCATCTCGATAACTTCTAGTCCGTGCTCTTCGGCAATGCGGCCTAGCTGAGCAACCATCGCATGTTCAACCCCGCGTCCTAACACGCGACAACTCAATAACAAGGTATCGACTACCAATTTATTTTCGGTCACGGCATATAAGATCACGCCAACCAAACCATAATCCCCAAATCTATCAGCCACAGTCGCCACAAGACATGTCAGCTCGTTTGCATCACAGGCTTGCTGAATTTCACCCGTCGTTCGGCGAATCGTGCTAAAATTAAATTGATTTGTTCTGTATGTTAGCTGAGAGACTCGCTCGAGATTTTCTGGCTGCATTTCCTGTACGAGAATGTCTAGATTCAAGCTCTCAAGGAACCCTTCAAGCGTCACATTCGAAGTACGAGAACGCTCTCGCTCCAAATTTTCTTGATACATGGCCGTCCGTTTCTTGTCTTCACTCGTAACACCCAGACGATCAAAGGCCCAAATGTGTGCCAAGAAACGCGGAATCGTTTCTGCATCTGCAGGCAATTGTAAAGTCAACACTTGCGGGCAACTGGCTCTGACTTCGGCGCACTCAACCGGATTGTCATCTAGAAAGATAAAGCTATCAAGGCTTAGCTGTAATTCATGCGCTAGCTCTTGTAAATTCTGAGATTTGGGTTGCCAGTTGATTCGCCACGAAACGATATTGTCTCGCTTGAGCAGCATATCGGTTCTGTTATCGAATACGGCCCAGACATCTTCTTCAACATTCTTGCTACAGAGGCACAGAATCATTCCGGCATCCATTTGGGCTTGCATAAATTGCTGAAGCATGATGAACGGATCAGATAGTTCGATACCTTGCACACCATCCTCGCCACAAACACCCTTCCATAACGTATTATCACAATCCAATACGATTACCTTGTACGGCGATCTAGTCAGCGCAGTGGCTCGCCTAGTAATAGCAGTGCCTAAAGCGCTAAAGTAAGCTGTTGTATAGGGTATATGACCAAGGCGTTCACCATCTGCATCAAAATACTCTTCAACTGGATAAAGTTTCGCTACATCGCTAGCTAAAAGGCAGCTAACATTGCTCATGCCGTCAACCGCTTGTATGATAGTTTGTTCGGCATCTTCCAATGCTGCAATCTTTGCAACATCGCGGGAGACAGCCGGTGATGGAGGACAAACTGAAAGAATGGTTGGTACTTTCAGCTTACCCGCAGAGACATCTAGTGCCTCGAGCAGGTCGGATACATTGTCACTTATCGCTCTCTTGAAGTCGTTATACTGACTGGTCGTACCGTTATTCTCATTAGGTTGTTTGGCAAAGATATTATATAAACCGGAATTTTGCAGAAATTGTTCTTCTTCAATCGCCAGTTCAAATCCCTGATTCCGCAGAATCTGGGTCACCTCCTCGATCACTGGTCCTTCTTGATCATGCACTTCCATCACAATCTGCTTAATTTTTGGCCAGTCTTCGTCGAGAATTCCCTGTAAAACCGGTAGTTCGCTCTTTTCTGCATCCAATTTTAGCAAATCGATCTGCTCAATCTCGTTTTCGCGGATAATGTCTGAAAGTGAAGTCAGCTGGCAAGTATAATTAGTGCTTGTTAGGCGATCAGAGATCAATTCAGTGACTAGCTGATCCACCTGTTCGGAATCAACCGCCTCGTTATCGCGCACCATGTTTTCAATCACGGCGCGGATAGCATGCTCATCAGCCTCTTTGTCGGCAGCAAAGCTAGAGAAAACTGATGACTTCTGATAGAAGGTAAATTCGGCCTCTTTCTTGCGATCAGAAACACCTAAATTGAAGACGTGAACGTGCTCACCGTAGAGTTGCGCATTCGCATTCAACAATTTAAAGACAGGAGGCGATGGCTCAAATGAGTAAACAGTTGTATCGGAAGCTTGCTGTTGCACAAAGAGCGTAAACAGACCAATGTTTGCACCGATGTCAATGATGCAGTCTCCATCATTGATGATAATTCCATGCTTGAGGTAAGCTAGATCTTCAAAGATCTCTTGATACACGTATTCGGTCTCATATTGATTGAGATGGGCAATTTCAAGATTATCACGCACTTTATGGCGTTGATGTGATGATAGAATTGTCTCCTTCTCAGTGGCTGAAACACGCAGCGGAATCTCACCACGATTTTGTGCCCAATCTTCAAGCCGGACAAGGATAGCATTAAGACCAACCTCGTTGCGATTAAGTAAGCTATCAGGCATCAATAACTGCTGGAAAACTTGATTATAGGGTGCAAACTCAATTTTCCCATTTATACCTAGCTCTTTATGCCAAAAAGCGAGAGAATCCTCCAATGGTTCGGCCGTAAAGGTAGCGGAAACAGCCACGGTTTGTACGGGCCCATCTGTCGAATTTTCAGAGATTGTATTGCCCAACAGGCGAATTTGTAAGCCCTCTATTGACCATAGCGCTATTCCGTCTTCATCATAAAGATAAACTGTACCAGAGTAGACGCCATCACCCTCAGCAGTCGTTAGCGTAGCCACTCCCCAACAAGGTCCAGACGGTGTGCCCAGTACTAATAGCTCATCGATCTGTTCTAGAATATATGTACGACCATTCTTTTCAACGATTGATGAGAATAATTGTACACAGCCATCTAAAAGAAATGGATCGATTGCAAAGCCATAATGGGTGGTTTCTTGACTGTTCTTAAATTCGCCTACAGCTTCTGATTGACCAACCCAAAGATTTTGAAGAGTCTGAAATTTGGATCCATATCCATTGCCGGCTTTTGCAAGCTCCGAATAGAATTGCTCGGACGGAACCTGTTTGTGAAATTTTTGACGTGCTTCTTGAAGGGAAGCTGTTGACAAACGGGCAATCGTCTGACCACCGCGATGATCACCCAGTTCCATGTGAGCATAGGTCAGTGATGGATTGGAAAAATCCGATGTAGGGGCTTCACATCGAAACAGCCACGACGAATCCCCACTATCTACGAGAGTTAATTCGGTCATAGATGCATCTTGCTCAGAGACGATCAAAGCATTTTTAAATTGAATGTTGCGAATAGCAGACGGTGCCCGTAACAGCCTATTCTTCGCCATAGCTAATGCAAATTCAATATAGGCTGCACCCGGTACAACCGCGAGATCTTGTACACGATGATCCTCAAAGTAATAAGGATCGCCCCAACTTATGGATAAATTTTGCGTCATATTACCAAGTGCCTTTTGCATTTCTAAATATTCCAATAAACTCATTCATGTTTTCATTACTGAATCACGGGGGCAGTCACGGTCTATATTGAATTATGTCATCCGTGCAAGGGCAGTCAATGTTTTTTGATAAGTCACTGCCCAATTTTTCCAATATCCGCTTAGTGCATAGTTGTGCCATAGTAAACTGAACGTTCCATTCACAGCTTGGCAAATTTTAGCCAACTCAAGAATACGCTCTCGACCAGCTTCTGGCGTAAGATCATTGTACAACTTGAGTGTGGCATCCATGACAATCAGCGGCGTTTCATACAGGTCAAGTGTCCTATCATTTTTGATATCAAAAACCTGGAACGTATGACAGGTGCCACAACGAAACCCTATTGCGTCGGCATATCCCAGCGACAGATCATGCTTGAGGCCAACTTGCTCCCAATTGCGCCAAGTGTCGGGAGTTCGAAAACGTAGATAATGGTGCCGTCCTTCGACCATCTCATGACCAGCAGCGGCAGTGAGCTTACTCTTCTCAGCTGCAAGTAGCTCTGGATTATCCAAGGTATAGTAACTGGGATGGAATCCGATGGTGAAGCCCATTTCTAAAAGATCGGCATAACACTTTTTTAGCAGTGGCGATGCACAATCGTAGCCACTATCATATTTAGTGATTGATGCAGCCATAAAGTAAAACGAACTGGATAGGCCAGCAGACTTTGAAAACGCTGCTAATTGATAAATGCCCTTCATGTACATATCGTTTGCAGGTGATAAATAGCCAGCCACAGTACTGAACGATTGGGACAGGCTTTTCTGTCGCAACAGATCCACTCCAACAGCTTTTGCCAGTTGTATTGCATTATTACAGCGCTGAGTGTAATCAATATCGTGAGTCAGCTTGATCTGGAATTTAGGTAACCTTGGCTGCCACTCACAACGTATATGTTGAATCCATGCCTTCAAAACAAGCGCATATTCGTCAACAAGCGGTCTTTGCAGAATGCCCATTTTATATGACACCGAAGCCGTTGCAGGAAACCGATTATGGTGATCTCGTTCTTGATTTACAGTTTCTTCCCAGCGAGTCAACATAAAGAGTGTAGTAGCGATGATGTCGACGTGAAACGTTATTGACCCATCTGGATGGCATTCTACAAAACGCGGCGTATCTTCATATGAATCTTCACCCCAGAATAGAGCTGGGATGGAATTACTAACGGGCAGCGACTGTCCTGCTGGCATGGTATTATCAGAAGAAAGCCATGTTAATTGTTCTACTGGGCTCTCCAATAAATCTGTCCATGCATTATGACTACATCGTTTAACAAAGATTGCAGGAAGATGAGCCGCTTGTTCTGGCACCATACCGTAATAAAATGGCAAATCAAGCAATCTTAAAGTGGTATTGTTTATAGAGTAGATTTCAATTCCTGCACGTATGGCTAATTGCTCGAGCGCATACGAAGTCGCATTTATGGATATTTCCATTGGATTTTTAGAGTACATACATCGTGACTAGATTCATAATGCACTTGCGCGTATACCTAAAATATGATGCACGCGCCATATACTTATCCCAGTTGCGACCATTAACGAGATACAGGTTGCAATTGCTGCACCCGTCATTCCATGCAGAGGAATTAGCGCTGCGTTTGAACATAAGTTAAGAATAACAGTGCCCCCAAGAATCATTGCAATGTCGTCTTGGTGTCCAGTCATCATAAGCAACTGACCAACGGGGCCACCAAAACTATTCGCTAGATGAGCTATAGCCAAAATCACAAGAGCCGAAGAACCCGCATCAAATTCAGCACCAAATACCCGTAGGATCTGACTAGGAAACATAAAAATTAGTGCGCATGATAGAGCCGTAACCGCAAACATCCCCCTGGCAGAAAGCCGAACAACATGTTGTAATTTTTCCTGTTGATTTGTACTAAAGTATTCTGAGATAAGTGGCGCTGCAATTGCTGTAACTGCGGCAAAACTTAACAGTGAAAAATCAGCGATCCTGGAAGCCATAGCATATACACCAGCGTCCGTTGTACCCGAGAACATGCCCAACATGATAATGTCTGTTCGTTTCAGCACAACCGACATGCCCGCGATCAATAAGAGAGGCAAAGATACCCGCAACCAAGTCTTAGTTTGATATGCTGGTTCAACCGTTGCAAGCTGTTCTGGTAAAGACCGACGCAGGAATGACATCAATATAAATAAGGCAATGGCCGTTACAATAGAGCGGATCAACATTACGTTCGTGCTGGTGAAAAGATTGGTACCAAACATAGAAAGTGCAGCGACAATAATCAACATCCCAACAGAATATAACAAAGTAGGCGCTTCGGCTAAAGCCGCCCTTTTAAGTCCTCTTAGCGAACTTGCCTGAACCGTAACTAAGACATTAAAAGGCAGCAAAAACAATACTGCAAACAACCATGTATTCCAATTGTTGTCTTGCGAGTTGAAATTACCAAAGAAATAAACTACACAGAGCGTTATAATTCCCACAAGAATAGCGGCCAAGGCTGGAAAAGTAAAATTTATTCGCAAAAAACCTTTGAGTAACGCCCACTCTTCTTGGGCATAATACTGTGAAATAAAACGTACAGATCCTGTTGTTAATCCTAAAAGTGAAGGTAATGTCAACAAGGTGATCCACGTAACAATATATGTAAACACCCCAAAGCTTTTTACCCCCATAAAACGGGCTAATAGCACTTGGCTAATGAAGGAAACTGCTATTGACAAGAGACTAATCGTAAATGCACCACCTGCACCTCGTACGAGTATAGCACCAATGCTGCCCCCTTCTAGCTTGGATAAAAAATTAGCAACGTTTGTTGTCATACCCCTACTCAATTAGTGGATACCGCCGATTGATAATCTTTCTTGTTTACTTTCTCTGGTATACCTTTTACTTTTTGGGCAACAAAAACCATCGTCTGTGGTCTACCCTGTTTTAGCGTAAAATATCCTATTTTATAGCGCAGTATATATGTCCAAATATGCCAGGCCCGTCGAGCATATCGCTTAATCATCCCCATTATAGAGTGGCTCACAGCTTTATTAGTTCTAACTGCCTCACTAGGCGTTTGATTGATTGTGGAAGTGCTCTCTATTTTTTCTAAGAGCGCGGTAACCGTCTTCTGATGCGCCCTTTTACCAAATAGCGTACGCACAAAAGTATTTAAGCGCCGGCCCGTTCGATGCTGAGGTAACGTGCAATACTTCACAACTTGCCTTAACTCAAATCCAGTTCCTTCAAGCAAATCGTTAATATTTCTTTGATTAAAGAAAAACAGATGATCGGGCAGTTGGAATTTCTCTATTTCCTTATAATACTTCAACTCAACATCACTGTTTCCTGTTTCAAAAAGCATATATCCATTGTGGGCAAGTTTTCGGTTGATTGCACTAAATTCTTGCCACGGATCATGAAAATGGCTTATGACGTCACAATGATATATAACGTCAAATTGGCGTTCACCGAAAGCATTAGCAATTGACTCCGTTTCACATGGAATATTCAGAGCATCCTTAATGTAATCTGCCTGTAATTTATTGAGTTCAATCCCATATACATCAAATCCTTGTCGCCTAGCTTCATCCAGGAACGCTCCCGCACCTGCGCCAATCTCTAAAAGAGAACCAGCCTTCCGAAAAGGTTTCAGAATAGCAAGATTATTCTTAGCATAAAGTCGCTTTAAGAAAAGTGCATCGATATGATCTTCTGGCAAAATATCAGCTTCACCATCTTCATATAAGTTGTTCACTTCTTCTTGCGTTGGCCGTGGTGATACATAAATTAAATGACAGCTAGGGCATTTTCGAGCAAGAAATCCATTCTCGCGTATCACTATATCATCAACGGTCGCGGAACCATTTGCAATAATGATATTGCCTTTATCCCTTTGACAAAAAATACATCTTATATGTTCCATATCAGTCAGTCGTTTTGGTCAATAGTGCCAAATAGTGGCTACGTAATAATGGTAAACTGTTAAACGTCGGATACAGCCAAGGTGTCAGTTTCCCTAACCGACGAGAGAGAGGCGGCAACAACGTAATAGGCCGGACGTCTAAATTATAGCTTGGAAATAGCCGACGAAGGTCATACTTAGTAATCGCCTTCGTATTCGGATTGTGTCGATTATTATAACGAAAGTCATAGAGTAATACTGAGCCACCAGGCTTGAGTACACGCGTAACCTCTGCCACAATATCTCGGCTCATAGAATCATCTAAGATAGAGCTGAGAACAATAACGAGCAAGACTAAATCAAACTCATTGTCGGCAAAGTCCAGTGACTGCGCATTGCCACAGGCGAAATTCACCCCTGGATTCAGTTGTCTTGCTTGCTCAATTCGATTTGGCATCAGGTCGATTCCATATACGTGGGACGGATCCGCGCCCCATCGTAAAAAGTCGGCCAGAACATTACCATTTCCACAGCCGATTTCAAGAATCCGCTTATTAGTTAATGGCATTAGTTGATTTTCTGTTAATACTTTCACTGTTCGCTCACGACGCTCGTCCCATGCATGCCGATTGCCAGGATTGTCAATGTCCCAACGGCTCTGAGTGTCAGTATCCGAATGATAAAAGCTATAGACTTTCGTCAAGCGTTCAACTTCTTGAGGTTTATTCATAGTTCAGTCTGGATCTTAGTCTTGGAAACCGTAAACATCTTCAAAACAATACCCGCAAATTGTCTCAAAAAGCCATATCCATAAGTAAGATGAAAAGCAAAAAATAGTGGTGCCAGCAGCAAGGCAGGTAAGGCTTTTTTCTGATATGCAATTTGTATTGATGCCACAGTACCAATCAATAAATGCAACCAAATAGGCGTTAAAAGCAAAACCAATATTCCCACGGGAAGGTGAAGCAGTATGCCCACAATAGCGCTTAGCGTAGAACAAATGACGGCAATCAAAAATAGTGCTGGTATATAGTGTCGTAATCCCAATGATTTTGGCTCTGTTCGAAAGCTAACGGCACACCAAGAACCATTTCCATAAGCGTAGTCGATGAGTCCACGTAGACTAGAACGCGTGTAATAAACACAGCTTGTTTTTCCAGTCACATATAACTTATGTCCAGCCTGCCTGATTCGATAATTCATATCGTTATCTTGATTCCGGGTGAAGGATTCATCATATCCACCCAGATCCAGCAGAACTCTCTTAAGAAAAACTGGATACGGGATGGTATCAGCATAGCCCTCTGACTGCGTCCGGAAGGATGAACCAGATACGCCAAATGGATGAGACAAAACCCACAGAGAAATTTGTGCCTGTAAACTCTGCGTCGCTGGTTTTGAATATAATTTCCCACTACAGCCGACAGCGCCATGTGTCTTAAGTTCAGCTAAGCATACAGAGAGATAGTCAGGATTATACTCACTATGTGCACCTAATATAGCGACATACTCACCCTGAGCCTCGCGCAAACCAATGTTGAAGGCAAAAGGAGTCTTTCGCATTGTATTTTGGAATGAGTGGACACTAGAATTTTGCAATGCAATTTTGCGTACAATCTCGTAGCTTCCATCTGTTGACATGCCATCAATCACAAGGATCTCAATATCGCATATATCCTGCTTTTGTTTAAGAAGCGTTTGAAGCGTCTTTTCGATAAATTGAGCTTCATTAAATACTGGTAAGATCACTGAAATAGTTGGCTTCGGCATCATTTCCTTCAATACACGCTCTGAACTGTTCGTGTTCAGTTAGTTTGATTAGAACACTAATCGAACTAACTGATAAACTTCGGCAAATTCCTGGGCGATTTGGGCACCTCTTGTTCTAGCTAATGACCAAACAAACTCAGCATTTGCATAATGTCGAAAGGCTTGAGTTTTGTAGCAGGCCAATGCATCAATTTTTTTCTGAATATGCCTTTTCTCCAATACAGCAAAGGATGAAGTCGTGATACTCAAATTATTCCATGGCATCTCATACGATAAAATTGTGGTGTTCTTATATGCTCTCAAACCTTCGGCTGCAACCACCTGATGATCTTGATGGATGTCATCAATACAGGGAAGAAGAACTAGATCAGGGTCAATCGACTTACGTGTGTCAATTATGTCTTGCAGTATGCTTTGCCGAACTTCAGGGAATTTCCGAACTTCATACCTATGAATGATCATGTTTTCAGGAGGTATCCCAACGACGCCTGTTGCTTCCATCAATTCAAATTTCAGCTGATCCTCAGAAAACCCATAGGGAACCGACTGCTCACAAACAGAGAAGGCGGTGTAATAAACTTCTATGCCTTCTTCAATAAATCGGGCTAACAGTCCACCACACCCGAACTCACCATCATCTGTATGGGGAGCCAATACCATGACTCGTTTGGGTTTTAAGCTTAATAATGATGTCATAGAGACCTTATCAGATAAATTTGTTTTAATTAATGATATTAAGGGTGTAGACGCCCAGTAAAGACAGAAATGGAAAGAAGAAAACGGTAAATCATTGAATGGCCTTAGTGTAGATATCCAATACAGATTTTGCCAGTAAATCTTCACTCAAGGAGGCTACTGCATCAATACCGTCAACTCGCCCTCCTTTAAGAAGTACTGATGACAACGCACCAATAATTGTAGTTGGTTGCTCATCTATACAAACAATGCACCCTTCAACACCTGCAATTCTCTCCCTTACATCACCTACATCTACTGAAACAATGGGTAAGTTACAAGCAAGAGCTTCTTTAACTACCATAGGCGAACCCTCACTTATAGAGGTAAGCAATAAAACATCACACGCATTCATGTAAAGAGGCATTCTTTCATGTGGCTCAGCAGAAATGGCTAGAAGTTCTACATCTTGCCCAGTTCTTTTTCGTACGTTTGAAACAACATTATTGGCCAACGAATATCGCTTTATTGGATTAGCTGGGTTTGCGCCGAACAATACATATATTTTGTCTTCATCCATTTGCAGCTCTCGACGCGCTATAGACTTATCAATTGGGCGGAAAAGCGATAGATCGATTCCACAAGGTATAAGGTGCGTATTAGGATGGGACACAGAACCGAACAGTTTTGGAGAAACAACAATGATTTCATTTGCTATAGTGCTAACATAGTGGCTGATCTCACGTAAGATAAATCCGGCAATGGAATTAGTATGACCGCGCACACTTACAACACCATTCAAATCTGAGCCATGAAATGTTACAACCAAGGGGAGCTTCTTTGGCAGTGCCAAGAGTCCACTCTGGCCAAAATGGGCGTGAATTAGATCATACGGTTTTGTTCGCAGTTGTTTACGCAAGTCAAACCATGCCTTTACATAGCGCGTCGGGCTCATAGAACCACGGAATGAAAAAACATCAACATCCACCCCGATGGAACGCAGCTTATCCACCTGTAATGCAACAAAACTTCCACTGGCAGGATTTTCCAGCGTTGGCCACTCACTTGTAACAACGATTACATGCATTAGGGATGAACCTATTTCGACAGGATAGATTGAAAAAATGCCAGTCGCTTTTTCTCAAATGGTAATGAATCAATATATGGCGCAACCTCATCTTTGGTAAGACGCCTACCTTTCATTTGGCGTGCAAATTCGATGATCTGCGCTATATTTAATTCAACGTTATCAGGTGCATTGGGAAGCTGTAACACCCACTGAGGAAGTTCACGATTTAGAAATGCCGTATCGTTATAACCTAAAATTATTGGCAGTCCTCTCGACAAATATTCGCGTGTTTTAAGAGAACAGGCTTCATACATATTCTTTTCATGAAATGAGAGCGATCCGATGCCAACATCTATTTTCGAGAATAGTTCTTCAAATTCTCGTTTAGAGAGATAGCCATGATAGGTAATATTAGGCGAGCTAGTTGACTCATCGTTCTTTATATTACCAATTAGGTGAAAATTCAATTCACCTACTGTATTTTTAGCAAGCTCAATAATCTTAGAAATCCCGTGCCAAAAAACACCGTTACTGCCCATAAAGACTAAATTGGGCATCTCCCGATCTTCTTCATATGGAATAGCCTCGTAGTTTTCTAAATTCAGAGTATTGGGCAAGACGATGTATGGCTTATTATAGTACTTAACATTAGGGAGATTGGCGATCTCATGTGTAACGCTTACAATCCCTTTTACAGGTCCAAACAAAAGTTTACGAGTAAGCCTATGATAAAGATACATCAACTTACTTGTAAACTTTTGTTTGGCATTTACTTGATATTCTTGAACATCATCAGCATTTAACTCCATCACTACGGGAAAACGTTGGTTTAATTTCCGGTGGTATGGTTGGAAAGTCTCAAACCTCAAATAAACAATATCAGGAGTATACTCTTCAATGCGCTTTAAAACTTCCTGATTACTATCAAAGAGATATTGAAGCCAATTATCATATCTAAAGCATTCCTCGCTGTCGAGCCAGCCAGACTTTGAGGAAGGAAGTTCGCCTAAGACATTACAGAACAGCTTGGCCTCGTGTCCAAGCTTTATCCACATATCGGCTTGAGTTCTTACTTTTTGTGCTATCCCATCACCGCTTTGCACATTCCATAGTAAAATATACGCTATCCGCATCTATAACATTCCATTTGCAAACTATTAAACACACATATCATTTAAGAATTTTGTAGCCCGAATACACTTAGCAGAGGGCGTTTGTTTATACTTTGTAGCCAGCGAGTGCTTATTTGCCCTCGAATTAGGAACAGAATAAGCTCTTGGAGCATTTGTATAAATTTACTCGTGTCGGCACCTACAGAATTAGCGGCCATAGGTAAACCGTTTCGATATTCGCTCCATAATCCAGCTACGGTCTAATTTCAAAAGATCCCTATAGGAAGCTGCCTTCCCTCGTCCGTCAGTTTTTAGTAAAAAATCTAACAGCTCACCCACAGGAACAAACCAGCCATTTCTCCTAGACAAATCCCGTATATTTGTTTGGAATGTATGATTAAGTTCCCCCTCTTCATTAACAAAGCCTGACGCAAAATGTGTATAAACTATGCAAAATCCACTTTCTTGTTCTAGTTTATCTAGGTTCTCTTTCGTAGTTAGATCATTAAATTCTTCCACAGTATGACCATCAGAGGAACTGAACCAGTAATTGGCACACTTAATCTTAGCTGGTTCAATGTAGGGCATTATCTGATCATACTTGCCCGTATTTATTCCCCGAAAAGTACGGTTTCGCATGTATTTGATATGCTTCTTTGCTATATCACCCCAGAAATAATCTGAGCCTTCTAGATCACCATAATATGAACGCTTCTGCACAAGCCGATATAGCCATTTCATTGGAAAGGTAAATCTCTTGTGCCCCCAATAGATCAAATCTGAATTTCGCGCATGGTTAGCGTGTATATACGGATAAAATCCTAGAAGCTGTTTGAATTTTTCCACACCATCAACTATCTCTTGTCGCGTAAATTGCCCCGACCCAACACCATGAGATGCAATTTCGAACCCATCATTCTGCAGAGTTCTCACGTACTCTAAATATTCAGGATCTTCGAGACACTTGCCTGTAAAAAAATCTCGTGATGAGTATACCCAGACTGACTTGGTAGTTTTGATATCGCAGCTCGACAAAAATTGATAAACGGGATAAATATTATCAATCATGCTGTTATCAGTATCATCAAATATGGTAAATGCAAACTTCTTGCCATTGGGCCAATTAATCATACGTGTCGATCCTGTTCTGCGCTCTGCATAGGCAAGCTGTAATGTAATCTACTCTATTCCCACACCATAAACCATAATTTGATAGCTATTCTAGCTACCAGACAGATTTGGGATAGAAGAAGAATTTCGCGAATTTGTCATGCCTGAGTGCTTTTGTCAGGCATCCGAACCAGTAGAATTATTAACAAATCATGCTCTTGGGTCATGTAAATAGGAAACTTTAGAACCGAACCAGTTTGATTGCATCAGGGTGCTTGTTTGTTGAGCACTGCAGGAGTTGTCCGTTAATAATAACGCTCTCTTGTTCTTGCACCATCCTGCTCGTAGCAAGGGCGAGAGCATGAGCAATCCAAACCAATCCACCTACCGCCCAAAATTGATAGTTCGCACCGATATCTCCTGAAAACTGTGCATTATAAAGGGTATAGATCCATACTGATGGAACACACTTTAAATAAATATTGGCATCTCGATCCCTTAAAAGTCTAACACAACGGTAAAAAGTTGTAGCCACAATGATAAGTAATATAGACAAACCTATTAATCCTTGCTCCAATGTAACCTCTAAAAAAATATTATGTGGGTAGATGCGTCCGATATACCCACCCATTACATTTCCAAATCCCCCAGTGCCGATGCCAATTGCTGTAGACTTAGTGATGGCATCGATTGCGATCTCGTATAATTCAAAACGCCCACTATCAATGCGTTCAAAGTTCAAAGTAAGAATTGTTGAAACAATTCGGTTTTGGCCTAAAACTGACAATGTGTCAATTAGTGACCAATCCGCAAAAAAGGTCAGAAGTAATGTCGCGAAAAATATCCCAGCAAACAAAAAAGTTGAACGACCCCATAACTGAAATTGACCACTAAGCAAAATAACTAGCGATAATACAACTAAAATACCAGTTAAGGGACCCCTGCTTCCAGTAAGCAGTGTACCAATAATAAGCACAAAAAATAGTGGCGTAAAAACTGTATAGTGTATCCACGAGATCTTATCTGTAAACAACAAGAAAGTACCTAAAAGCACAGCACCAATTCCAACAATACGTGCTGCAACTATTGTATTAACTTGATCAAGAGATACAGTATAAGCCTGTGTAACATCTGCCGAAAGAAGAAACGCTGTTCCAAGAACCGATATTGCAATAAATGTATAATAAACCGTTTTAAAATCACGACTCTCTTGAATTAGTAACCGAAAGACAAAAACAGGGATTACACCTCTTAAAATCACTAAGATTGTTTTGTCTAGACCATATTGAGCATTTTCTCCAGCAGCCAATACATAAAGTAACGCGATTGCAACAAAACAAAAAAGAAGTACTAAATAGCCTCGTGAGAGCACTATTGCTTCAATATTTTTGTGTTTACTATATTGAGGTCGTATTACATAAATAATAGCGAAGGCACAAAATACAAGAAAAGCAATAGTTGCTACCCCTGAGATAGGTAAGAAATGCCAAGGTAATACATCTGCGGTTAACCCAAGAACAAGAATGCCAGCAAGCACACCTCTTTTAAAATCCTGAAGCAGGTATAAAATTTCTCCGCAGAGCAAGACCATGCTAGCGATTAGTTGTAGCATAAATTCTGTCCATTGCACACAGTACCCTCGTCAAAATTTGACTAGACTGACGACATCTTTTGGTTTGAAAATACACTAAATTGGTACGGAGCGATGCACTTTAGTGACACCTGTACATTTAGGCTCACACCTATGCTAACCCGCTCAACTTTGATCAAGAAGCACTCAATATACAAGTTCAACAGAACTTCTTGAAAACCATAAAACACATGGGGGTCACAACAGGATCCAAGCTTATTGGAATAATATTACCTGAAAGTCAACGGGCGCATCATAAAAAGTCGGAGTTGATGAACAGTAGTGAACTAATGGTATATATGTTGACCATAATTAGCCAATTTGAGCATAAAACAGGTTGTAATTACCATTAATTGGATAGACTCAAAGCCAATTTGTTGCTAATTTGTTAATCGCACCCAAATTAAACATGTTGGCTCATTTAATTTCGCAGAATTCGTATCTTCGTTAAGTAGCTTGCATGCTTATGCAAACATT
>ENA-ORXM01002336-ORXM01002336.1-marine-metagenome-genome-assembly--contig:-NODE-2336-length-22488-cov-4.729419_pt1 | contig 22488 bp, 18 predicted proteins | sample MGYA00237867_ERZ511480 | MGnify/ENA primary metagenome ERZ511480 (study PRJEB26309, sample SAMN06266103) | marine metagenome | isolation source: Algal blade | place: United Kingdom:Sidmouth, United...
CTGCTGTTGAAAATGTAAGTCCCGGCGATTCCGTAATCCTGAATTGGGCTACGCCATGTAGAAGCTGTTTTCAGTGCAAGCTGGGCAATGAACATATTTGTGAGAAGAACTCCCCGGTCGTGGCCGGAGCAAACGGATATACAGAAGGTCATGCCCATCTGGGAGGTACAAAATATCAAGGAAACCCCATCGAACGTTCTTTCAATATCGGCACCTTATCGGAATATGCTTTGGTAAAGGCTTCGGCGGTGGTGAAGAATCCCATTGCTGAAATGCCCTTTTCGGCAGCCAGTATTATAAGTTGTGGTGTGATGACCGGTTTTGGATCGGTTGTAAATTCGGCTAAGGTTACCGAGGGAAGTTCAGTAGTGGTCCTTGGGGCAGGAGGTGTAGGGCTCAGCGTCATTCAAGGTGCCAAAGTAAGTGACGCGGCAATGGTTATTGCAATAGACATTAACGAAAACCGTTTGCTTTTAGCGAAAGAGTTTGGCGCTACACATACGATTTTGGCCAAAAAAAGTGACAAAGGCTTAATGAAGGCTGCCGAAAAAGTAAAACAAATGACCGATAATCGCGGTGCCGATTATGCGTTCGAATGTACTGCTGTTCCCGATTTAGGTGCAGCGCCGCTGGCTATGATCCGTAACGCCGGTACCGCTGTTCAAGTAAGCGGTATTGAACAAGAAATCGTTATCGATATGAATTTATTCGAGTGGGACAAGTTGTATATCAACCCCTTGTACGGAGGTTGCAATCCAGAAAAAGATTTTCCAAAAATTGTGAAACTTTATCAATCCGGAGAATTGAAATTGGAAGAAATGATAACAAAAACCTATGCGCTAGACCAATTGGAACAAGCTTTTGACGATATGCTTACGGGCAAGAATGCCAAAGGTGTAATTGTATTTGACTGATGGACGACTACTTCAGAACAACAGAGCTATCAGACCCTCAATTTGAAAGTGATAATTTGAGGTTTATTACGGTCAAAACAACTAACCTGAAGGGACGTGGAGACATTTGCTTATTTGTTCCTCAGGTGAAGCATGTAGCAGACCTTCCTATTGTTATCTTACTTCATGGGGTTTATGGCAGTGCATGGGTGTGGTCACAAAAAGGCGGGGTGCATCGTACCGCATTTCAAATGATACAAACGGGCGAAATTCCTCCAATGGTTATCGCTATGCCCTCTGATGGATTATGGGGCGATGGATCAGGATATGTACAGCACAATGGATATAATTTTGAAAAATGGATTGTTGAAGATGTGCCAAATGCGGTTCGACATAATATTACCGCGGTTTCTGAAAAGTCTCCTCTCTTTATTGGTGGGCTTTCTATGGGAGGGTTCGGCGCCCTTAGGCTAGGGACTAAATATGCTCACCTGTTCAACGCGGTATCAGGACATTCTTCGATTACTGATTTAAAGCAGATGAATCTCTTTGTTGAAGAACCTTTGGATAACTATCTTCAAGAAGATACTGCGGAGAACTCCGTTTGGCGAACTATTGAAAGCCAATCCTCAGAGCTACCTGCCATTCGGTTCGACTGCGGCAAGGACGATGAACTTATAAATGCCAATAGAACCTTGCACGAACAACTTGTGAATGCAAAGATTGCACATACCTATGAAGAGTTTTCTGGAGCCCATGAATGGACTTATTGGCAGGAACACGTGAAAAAAACCCTCCGTTTTTTTGGGGATAGGACCTAATAAATTGGTTACCTTTCCTTATCATAATGCGTAGCGTTTACTTCTTACAAATCAAAATATCATACAATGAAAATCGGGGAAGACTTGGCCGCCTACCATGAATTGTTATCCGACCTTTTTGATGTGCCACATAGCGCTGAAGAATGGGAACAGTATCGATTGACCGATGAACAGGTCGCACACTTTCATGAAGAGGGATATCTTTCGGGTATTAAACTTTTAAAAGACGAACAAATTGAGGTCCTTCGAAAAGAATTGGACGAATTGGTAGACCCTAAACACCCTGCCCATCATTTGTTCTACGAATTTCATAGTAACGAATCCGAAGACCCGAATTCCGTTCTTTTTCATTCTTTGGGGCATTGGCGTATTACGCAGGGGTTCCATGATGTATTATGGAATCCGGCCTTTGTAATGGCCGCCCACCAGCTTTTAGATAATAAACCGGTACGCTTTTGGCACGACCAATTGTTTTGTAAGCCGGCAAAATACGGTGGGGTAGTGGCTTGGCATCAAGACTATTCGTATTGGACGCGTACAGTGGCCATGCAGCATTTGACCTGTTGGACAGGGCTTGATGACGCCACTAAAGAAAACGGATGCCTACATTACATTCCAAAAAGCCATAAATGGGGCCTTTTAAATGCTCCGAATCTAGCAGGTGACATGAACGGTTTGATGAACTATCTCAACGAAAAGCAAAGGGAACAGTTTAAAAACCCCGTACCCATAGTCCTCAAAAAAGGATATGCCACATTTCACCATCCGCTGATGGTACACGGTTCTTATGAGAACAAATCGAAGATGAGCCGTAGGGCTTTTGTGCTGAACGTGTTTGCCGATGGTACAGTTAGTGATACCTACGATGAATTGTTGGCCGGGGTACCTCCGATTCCAAAAGGAGAAAAAATTCAGGGAAAGTTTTTTCCATTGTTGTTCGATAATTAAGATAAGCGACATTAATCCGTTTTGAAAGGTGGTATCATCGGAGTAAAAGTCTAAAATTACAAGTATTTCCAATTGGTTATTTGCATTAAAAACAACTAGAGCTCAAAAACAATGTAAATGATTTCATTACATTTAACCAATCTATGGATAAAGCACCTTCTGTTATAAAATCGAACTTTTGAACTTCATTAATTAATGGCACCATTATGTCATCAAAGTACATTTCATTAGTAATCAAATTATTAGTATACTTTACGAACAGTCATAAAGAGAAAAAAGTTCAGGAAAAACGAAAAGTACTTGGCTGGTAACCGAAAACAATTCAAAACACTATTTTAAAACTATACGAGAAAAAAGAGGCCTCAGTGCCGAATCTTGAGCGTCTTGCAGAAAAATGAAGTATTTTTTAATAATGGGTTTTCAAATGCGCCCGTATATTCCGTTGCCCGTAGAATCATAATTTCGGGTTCCTATGCCCTTTAGGTCGGAATACAATACTAGCGAAGAATGTAATTTGGTGCGATGTCTGACAGTTCAAAAATGTTTCTGGAATATTTAAGGGAAGCAGGCTATTATAGAAATACTAACACGAAAGAGGACTACAATTTTATCAAATCCAATTCCGACTCTGAAACCGAAACTAATCTAATTTTGAACAGCGCAGTTTTGTTAAAGATAGTCAATGTAGAATTCAACATTGAAGTCTCAAAATCTACTTTTCCAGAAGACTGGATGGATAAAGAGGATGATTTAGTGCCGTCGTGTTGAATTTACAATTGTTAAGAACTAATTAAACTTCGAGTACATAAATGAAAAATAAAATACAAATTGGTATTTTGACCTTAGGAATCTTCTTAATAGTAAATTCCTGTAAAGAGGAGAAGAATAACGACCAGCCAAAGAAAACCGTAGAGATTGTAAAACCCAACATAGTAATCATTTATGCCGACGATTTAGGTTATGGTGAAATTGGTGCCTATGGAGCCACGGAACTAAAAACCCCCAATCTTGATAAATTGGCCAACGGTGGGGTTCGTTTTACGAACGGCTACGCTTCATCGGCTACTTGCACTCCTAGCCGGTATGCTTTGCTTACGGGAGTTTATCCGTGGCGAAACAAAAGTGCCAAAATTTTGCCCGGTACGGCACCATTGATTATTGATACAGCTCAAATTACGATTCCCAAAATGCTAAAACAACAAGGTTATCAAACTGGGATTGTTGGTAAATGGCACTTGGGCCTAGGGCAAGGAGATGTCAATTGGAACGAACAGATAAGTCCGGGCCCAAACGAAGTCGGTTTTGATTATAGTAATATTCTGGCCGCTACCCAAGACAGGGTCCCAACAGTGTATATTGAAAATGGCCATGTCGTAAACTTAGAGCCTAATGACCCTATTGAAGTTGATTATTCCCAAAACTTTGAAGGGGAGCCGACCGGGAAAGATAATCCGGAGATGCTCAAAATGAAATGGCACCATGGGCATAACAACAGTATTGTCAATGGAATTCCCAGAATAGGTTTTATGAAAGGCGGTGAAAAGGCCAAATGGGTCGACGAAGATATGGCCGATTATTTTTTGGGAGAGGCTCAAGACTACGTAAAGAAGCATAAAGAGGGTCCTTTCTTTTTATACTATGCCTTGCAGCAACCACATGTGCCGCGAACTCCGCATCCGCGTTTTGTCGGTAAATCCGGTATGGGGCCAAGGGGCGACGTCATCGTAGAAGCCGATCATATGGTTGGCGAGTTCGTAAAGACCTTAGATGACGAGGGGATGCTTGAAAATACAATTATCATATTTTCAAGCGATAATGGCCCTGTTCTCAATGATGGCTACTACGACGATGCCGTTGAAAAGCTCGGAAATCATAAGCCCAAAGGCCCGCTTCGTGGTGGTAAATACAGTCTCTTTGAGGCAGGCACGAGAGTACCTTTCATGGTTTACTGGAAAGGCCAGGTAAAACCATATGTTTCAGACGCCCTAATATCTCAAGTTGACTTATTGTCTTCCTTGGCCTCATTGATTGAGAGCGATATTAAAGGTACTGATAGCAAAGACCTATTGGGTGTTTTGTTAGGCAAGAGCGATAAAGGTAGAGATGAATTGGTTCTGGAAGCGACGAGTAGAACTGCTTTTCGTAAAGGCGATTGGGCAATGATTCCTCCATATGATGGCCAGGCGATTAACAAGCAGGTCAATATAGAATTAGGTAATGCAAACGAGTACCAGCTTTATAATTTGAAAATGGATATCGGTCAGCAAAACAATTTAGCAGAGAGTAATCCTGAAAAACTAAAGGAAATGATAGGCGCCTATGAATCCGTTAGAGGTACAGACCATTCTAAAATTGAAAAGCTTGAATTGAAATAGTTTCCATCCTTATTCTTAAATGGCTCGGCTTTTAGGAATATCAGTAGAATCGGTTCATACTACCCGTTATCGACTGCTGAAGAAGATGGACCTTGATAGGGGTGTCGACCTTGAAAAATTTATTGCGACTATCTAGTATTTCCCGATTTAAGGCCAAGTAATTTTTACAATGTATAAGTTAATTTAGAAAATGGAAAAGAATATATCAAGAAGGTGTTTTTTAGAGAAAACGGCCTCAGCGGGTACAGCGACTGCTCTGGGATGGCCGGCCTTTTCAAGTGCCCTAAATGTAACAAACCAAGAAGAAAAACTTCATATTAGTGTCTTTTCAAAGCACTTGCAATTTTTGAATTATCAACAGACGGCAGAGGCCGCGGCTGAAATCGGATTCGACGGGGTAGATTGGTCGGTTCGTCCGAAAGGTCATGTACTTCCTGAAAACGTAGCGCAAGATTTGCCGCTAGCCGTTGATGCTTTAAAAAAAGCTGGTTTGGCGCCCATGTTGATGACAAGTGGTATTTCTTCCGTGGAAGATGAACACACTAAAAAGGTACTTCATACTGCTGCTGAATTGGGGATAAAATTTTACCGCATGGGCTATTATCGTTTTGACGAAACAAGATCCATTCCCCAAGACCTTGACAATATAAAGCATCAAGTAGAAAAATTGGCACTCTTGAATAAGGAGGTAAATATTCAAGGAGCGTTTCAAAATCATGCGGGTTCTTATGTCGGTGCGGCCATTTGGGAAATTTGGAAATTGCTAAAGGACACCGACCCCAATTTTATGGGATGCCAATACGATATTAGACATGCATCGGCGGAAGGAGGCATGTCGTGGCCAACGGGATTGCGATTGATAGCACCGAGAATTAATACCATAGTGCTCAAAGACTATAAATGGAGTCAAGATGGTGGAAAATGGAAATTACAGAATGTACCCATAGGCGAGGGAATGGTAGATTTTATCGCGTACTTCAAATTGTTGAAAACGTACGATATAAACGTTCCGATTTCCATGCATTACGAATATGACATGGGAGGGGCAGAGCATGGTGAACGAGAAATTTCCATTCCACACAAAGCCGTATTTCAAACGATGAAAAAAGATTTGGTCAAAGTAAGGGAACTTTGGGAAAATGTATGAATTAAAATAATAGTAAGCTGCCCCATTGAAAAATCGTTCAGTTGTACCAATACGCTTAAAGGTTTTTTAAACTTTTAAATACATATTATTTTTAATTTCTTACCCTTTGCTTTTCCTAAACGGGAGAGAAAATGAATAATACCTTTTCGCTAGTTTAGTTTCATAGATTACGAGAGATAGACATTTCGCAAAAGTTTACTTGGCTTTTTCGCCTTCAAACGGATAGTCCGGGTCGTACACGTGGGCTTCCTCCATATATCCTTTGAGCTTTTCGACAATTTCAGGATGGTCAGCGAGCACATTGTTTTCTTCCCCAATATCTTCCGCGAGGTTATAAAGTTCCCAGGTATCGGTCTTGTAGATGTAGATCAATTTCCAATTTCCGTTCCGTACCGCTTGTGCATCGCGTTCACCCTCAGTGAATTCCCAGTACAGATAATTACATGATTTCTGCTGTTTTTTGTTCCCTAAAAGAGTAGGAAGAAAGGAAATACCGTCAGTATCACGAGCTACCGAATGTCCGATAATTTCGGCAAAAGTAGGCAGCATATCCCAAAACGCAGTAGGTAGATCAGATTCGGAACCGGCACTGATCTTGCCGGGCCATTTTGCAATAAACGGAACGCGAATACCGCCTTCGTAAAGGTCACGCTTCTTGCCTCTTAACTTTCCGTTACTATCGAAGAAATCGGGGTCTACTCCACCTTCGGCATGCGGGCCGTTATCGCTGGTAAATACGACCAAAGTATTGTCGTCAATATCGAGCTCTTTAAGCTTACCGAGAATTCGCCCTATATCGGCGTCTAGCAAACTGATCATGGCGGCCTTCGCCTTTTCTGCACTAGGCCAATCTTCTTCGGAATATATGCCCAAATCAGGTACTTCCATGCCGTGTTCGGCTGTCAAGCCACCTTCGTTGTTCGCATGCGGAATGGTCAGCGGCAAATACAGAAAGAAAGGTTTTTCACGGGTTTTGGAGAGGTAGGTGAGTGCCGAATCGATAAAAATGGAATGACTGTAATCGTTCTTCGTTGTTGCCGAACTACCTACCCCTTTTGCATAGCCTTTATCTGCAAAAACTACTTCATTTTTCAAGGGAATTTGCTCTCCGTTGTACATGAGATAATCGGTATAGTAATTATGGGCGCGGGTCTGGTGCAGATATCCGAAATAGCTATCGAATCCTTGTTTGCTTGGTTCCCCGGAGCTGTCCGCTTCTCCCAGACCCCATTTTCCGATCAAGGCCGTAGTGTAGCCCGACATCCGAAACATTTCGGCAATGGTAAAATCGTTATCCCTTAGTACATTGTTTCTATTACCTCGAACCGGTGCATGACCCTGATGCAGACCGGTAAGCAAAGAAGCCCTTGACGGTGCACAGACTGTATTGCCGGCATAATGATCGGTAAAGCGAATACCCTCTGAAGCCATTCGGTCAATATGTGGAGTCTTGATTTTTTGCTGGCCATAGCACCCGAGATCCCCATAGCCAAGATCGTCCGCCAAAATATAAATGATATTGGGCTCGGTATTTTGGGCCGTATCTGTTTCTTTAGGTTCTTTCTGCTTACAGGATAAGGTAAGTATCGAAATTAGGAAAAGTAGCAGAATGCGTTTCATCTTATTGAAATTTATTAGGTCTTTGTAGTATTTCGACGTTCGGAATTCAGTATAGAGTTTTGTTTAAATTTTTTAGAAGGTGCTACTTTTTTCCGTTAAAAGCTTCCTGTCGAAATTGAAACACTTCGGACGGTGTTCGGCTAGATTCGAGTATCTCTGAAAGCTCTGCTACCTTTTCGGGCATGTTTTCGGCTAGATTATTTTGCTCGCCAATATCGTCATTCAGATTGTAGAGTTCGTACGCTCCGCCTTTGTTGACATTGTACCTTACCAATTTCCATTGATTCTTGCGAATGGCCTGACGCCCGCCCTTTTCATGGAATTCCCAATACAGATGGTCGTGTTCTGTCTGATTGTTTCCCCCTAATAATGTTGGTAAAAATGATACGCCGTCAATATCCTCTATCGGCTGGCCCTCAATGACTTCCATAAGGGTCGGTACAACGTCCCAAAAAGCGGAAATATGATTAGTTTTTGAACCTTCTTCCACTTGACCGGGCCATTTCGTGATCATAGGAACATGAATTCCCCCTTCGTATAAATCTCTTTTATAGCCGCGGTAGGGCCCGTTACTATCAAAAAAGTCGGGATCCGCACCGCCTTCCAAATGTGGCCCGTTATCTGAAGTAAAAATGATTAAGGTGTTGTCCGCAATTCCCAATTCCTCCAATTTAGCAACTATTTCCCCGACTTGATCATCAAGTAGTTGCACCATTGCGGCGAAAGCGGCATGTGGATTATCCTGTGATTCGTATGGTCCTTCTCGGTATTTGGGGCCGTCTTCAAGGCCCTCATAGGGCGTCTCGGGTTCGAGCTTGCCGATAAATTTGTCCATGTAATCTTTCGGGGCAATCAGCTCTGCATGGGGAATAATACTCGGATAGTACATAAAAAATGGGGTATCCTTATTTTTTTCTATGAACAAGAGGGCCTGCTCGTGAATTAGGTTTGGGGCATATTGGCCTTTTTTAAAACCCTCGTTTTCTTCTAGCATGGTTTTCTTGTCATCATCCCATAAATAATAGGGATAATAGTTGTGGCCCAGACGTTGACAATTATATCCGTAGAATCTATCGAAGCCTTGATTGAGTGGATCTCCCTCCGAGCCAGGGTATCCCAAACCCCATTTCCCGAATGCTCCCGTGGTATACCCTTTATCTTTCAAACGTTCTGGGAGAGTTAACGTTTCGTCCGGTATCGGCCATTGCCCTTCCGGCTTTACTTCTTTATTGCCTCTTACCGGCGTATGCCCCGTATGCAGCCCGGTCATAAGCGCAGATCGCGACGGCGCACAGACAGTTGCACCGGAATAATGTTGTGTAAAAAACATACCTTCCTTAGCAAGGCGGTCGATGTTCGGGGTAGCGAATTTTTGTTGTCCGGTCATACTTAAATCCCCGTAACCGAGGTCATCGGCCAGAATATAAACGATATTAGGGTAAGATTTCTGCTGTTCGGTAGTCTCTATTTTATCCGTTTTTTCTTTACAATTGGCAATAAATAGTAGGATTAGTATGACCAATGTTAATTTAGTTTTTTTCATGGCTGTTTTTAAAAAGAATATCCCGAGAAGATATTAAAATCATTTGCTCAAAACAAGCGGTAAGATTTTTGAAATATTATACTTGTAAACAGTGTCGTTAGTAAAAATAAGAACTAAATGAAGGAAGGACTGAACAAATGGTTTTGTTGCTATAGCAAATGATTTCTGATGGTTGCCAATAAAATGAAAGGTAGCTTTATCGGGACTAAACTGGGCTATGCGCTGCTTTTGAAGCAGCTTTGGCCCGCCGCACGTCCATCTTTTTCAGAAGCCATTCAGGATAATCGGAGTCATCTTCAGCCTCATAAATGCGCAGGTTTTGGTCTTCTTGAGGTTCTTTAAGCGTATCGGGGTGGCAACCTAAAATTCTTGCTGCAGTATCAACTCCCGAATGGGAAGCACCCGCTACACCATGGGAAAGAATACTGGCACCACAGAGGTAAAGGTTTTCAATCTCGCTGTTGGCCTTGTATGCAAAAGGGCCTATGTGTTTTAAACTTTTTTCGGTGCCGTAAACATTTCCCTTCGTTGTATTGATATAATACTCGTTGGTTATTGGGGTTCCTAAATCTTTATGTACAATATGGTCACTGATTCCAGGTACGGCCTTTTCCAGGCCATTGATCATTTTTTGGGTCAGTCGCTTCTTGAAGTCCAAGTATTTTTGTGAGCGTTGCTCGTCTTCATCCTTGAACTCTGAAAACGCCTTGTAGTCGATGAAAGTAATAGCTTCGATGCTATGGTATTTACCATCGAAACTAGAAGGATCTTTTAAGGTTGTACAGCTGATGAACATCAATTCGAAGGCCTCTCCTTCTGAAATATCGGCAGAAAGCATTTTATCATAAGATTCGTCGAGATCTCGGTTTGGCATCATCCAAATATTGCCTGAATCGAGCCCCGCTTTCCGCACATCCATATCCACCGTCAAAAAAAGCATCAACGAGGTACAGGAGTATTTGGTAGCCGCTAACTTCTTTCGTAGTTTTTTACTGAGGTGTTCCTCTCCGATGAGTTCATTATAAGTAATACCCACATCTGCATTGGAGACGATTTGGTCCGCATAAATTTCTTCACCATTTTCTAACAATACGCCCACGGCTTTTTTCTGTTGATCGCCTTCCAATACTATTTTTGTGACCGCTGTACTCGTATGTATTTCCCCGCTGTGACGTTTAAGGGCGTTTGTCATTGATTTTATAAGGGCACCACCTCCACCCATAGGGTAAAAGCCCCCCTGATAATAATGGTACATGAGTGCGCTATGTAATACAAAAGGTACTCTTCGGGGTTGAACCCCGTGGTCGCCACATTGAATATTCAGGAAGTTTTTTAAAAGGGGATTTTTGATATGCCAACCGATTACCCTACGAAGGCTGAATAGGCCATACTTGCCGAAATGGCGCGTTCGATAGGGGAGTGTAATCTTTTGCCAAAATCCTTTGATATAGGGTAGCGAATATAGCTCTTCACTGACCTTTTTGGTGAGGTTCAGATATTTTGAAATGTTCTTTTTCTCTTTGGGAAAACGTTCCGATAACCTCGAAATCAGTTTTTCGAAATTAGCAGGATAATCAAATCTTTCAGAGCCTATGTGGAGATGCTCGTAACCATTAGGATTCATTCGGAAAAAAACCAAGTCATTGGCAATGCCAAGTCCGCGATACAAATTACTGGTCGCTTCGCCTTTCCCCAGTAGACCGACATAATGAACGCCGGGAGTAAAGCGATGCCCGTTCAGGTAAAAACTATGGCACCAACCACCGGGGACATCGTGCTGTTCGAGCACCAACACTTTTTGACCCGCACGGGCGAGGCAAATTGCCGCTGCTAGACCGCCCGCTCCGGAACCGATGACAATAGTATCGTATTTTAGGGAATCCTTTTTCTTTGCTCTCTTAGGCATGTTTGGCAAAGATAATGCAATAATCAAAAATGATGTAAACTTAGAATGTACAAAGATGTATTCACCGCGAGTCGGAAGGGAATCTATCCTTCCAAAGTATTGTTTTTTTCGTCTTGGCGGATTCTTTGGCGAGTTCTAGAATCTGCATCACCATTTTGTTGTTATCAATAGAAGAGACGTCATAGGGTTCTAGCCGTAGGTCTTTTTGAACGACCCTTTGAAATAAGGCAAAAGGGTCATTGCTGCCTTTTGGGAGTGCTTGCGCCTTTAGGGCTTTGCTTCCCTCCTTTTGATCAATCATAAGTTCCATATCGCTCCCATTTTTGCATTTTAAAAAACCTGTAGTGCCATATACTTCCATATCCTTTATATGGTGGGGCCAGTTCCAAGATGCCTGTATGATTACTTCGGCCTCGGGGTACTTTAAAATTATTGTGGCATCATCATCTACTTTCGGGTACTTATCGGATTTTAGTTGTTGGGTTATGCAGGTCACCGATTGAGGGGCTTCTCCTTTCATTAGCCAAGTGGATAGGTTTGCCCCGTAGCACCCAAAATCCGTTAGGGCTCCGCCACCATTGAGAACTGGGTCGGTCAGCCATTCCAGAAATTCGGGGTCACATCCGATTTCAATGGGACCAAAATGACCGGTGTGAAAAACGATTCTGCGCACCGGCCCGATGGCCTTTTCGCGGTGTATCAATTCGTAGGCCCTATGGTTGCTACCGTACCAAGAAGTTTCATAGTTGGTTAGTAAATGGATGTTGTGCTTTTCCGCTAAGGCTATCATTTCTTGAGCATGATCCCAACTAACGGCCAAGGGTTTTTCGACCATGACATGGATTCCCCTTGGTGCACAATACCTAACAGTTTCCAAGTGGTCATAAGTACTGTTGAATGCGTTTACGGCTTCAGGGTCAACGGCTTCCACCATTTCTTCAACAGTATCGTAAACGATATCCATCGAATAACCATATTGTGCGGTCAACCGTTTTGCCAAATCACGATTGGGCTCTACGATACCAACTATTTTGATATTGCTCTTTTTTTCATTGGCCAAAATCCAATGGACATGTCCGTGAACAAGACCTACCACACCAACACGAAGTGGTTTTTGGTCATCCTTTTCCACAACCGAATCTTGTGCTAAACCATAAGTAACTGGAAGTACTATCAAGGCGATCAGTATTAAGTAACGCATTTCGTTTGAATCTTATTTTATTTGTTTTTCAATGCTTTGGCTATAGCTTCCTCAACCATTGGTTCCATTACTTTATAACCGGCTACGGTGGGGTGTACCTCGTCATCCGCATACTTTTTTGGTAGTCCGTTTCGCTCATCTACCATGGCGGAAAAGTAATCAAGATACACATGACCTTTTTCTTCGGCATATGCTTTAATCATGGTATTAAGCTTCATGATTTTAGGGGCAGGTTCCATACCTGGCTTCCAAGGATAATCGTAGGCAGGTAGGGTTGAGGAGAGTACTACATTTATTCCATTGGCAGTCGCTAATTCTGCCATAGTTTTGATATTATCTAGTATCATTTGCAAAGTTGACGGACCTGTATTGCCGGCAATATCGTTCGTACCTGCTAGAATTACGACAACTTTTGGTTTCAAGTCGATAACATCTTGGCGGAAGCGTAGTACCATTTGTGGTGTGGTCTGGCCACTGATACCTCGGTTGACATAGGATTTTTCGGCAAAAAATTCAGGTCTTTTATTCAACCAACCAATGGTGATGGAATTGCCCATAAAAACGATGCGATCTTCATTCTCGGTGGGAGCAGGCAACTCGGCGTTGGCTTCCTGGAATTGTTTGAGATTGGGCCAATCTTGGGCTTTTGAGGTTTCCGTCATTCCAATTCCTATCATAATTACCAGTAACGTTATATCAGTTTTTGCATGTTCTCTTGTTTAATTCCGTAAAATATCGAATTGTCTGTGTTCTTCCAAAGTAAGGGGAACATCTTTTATCAGTTTGGCCACAGTGGGTTTTTTCGTGAACAGATAGGCCAGCAAAGAAATCGCAATAACCAAATGTAGCGCGTTACCGGTTCCATAATATGCGAACAAAGCCAAAAATGCCGGCCCCTCGATAACAGCATATTGAACCAGCAACGCAGTTTGATATTTTCCCAGTTTAGATTGTAATTGCTCTTCTTTCTTAATGCCCGATAACAATTTTCGAAGGAGGTGCTGACTTGCAAAATACCCTACGGCTGCAACTACGGGTACGATGTAAACAAAAATATCCTCTTGGTTCATTGCTGCGGTAAAGCTTCCGTTTTGGAAATAGGCAAAAATCGCAAAGAGCAACAGGCCCGAAAAAAGAGAGATGTGGATTAGCGATAAAACGCGTAGAAATGATTTCGGTTCCATATTTTAATTTTCGATTTTCTCGGCCAACCCTTCCGCAAAACCATAATATGCCGGCTTTGGGTCTAAAATCTCATCAAAGATGGTGGGCCATTCCTTCAGGTCAAAGAAAGGTTTGATCCAAGTGTCACGGTCATTAAAATCCCAAAAGGTGATTCCGAATTGCTGTGCCTTCGGAACATGTTTACGATAGAGCAATGCTACTTGTTTGAATTTTTCGGCCTGCGCTTCTTTCATTTCCTCGGTAAGTTCGGTAATGGCTTGTTTTCCGCTCGCGTTCTCGTCATTATGACTATTGAAAATAATATCCAATTCCGATACATGAACCAGAAGCCCGGTTGAAGCGGCCATTTTCAAGGCATCGGCGATAGCATCTTCAGGAGTACCCATTTCCAAATGCATTTGGAGGCCTAGACCGTGAATTGGAACACCACGTTCTTTAAAATCTTTTGCCATCGCCGCAATAGCTTTTGACTTCTCAGGGTATTTTTCCTGTCCGAAATCATTGTAGAACAATTTAGCGTTCGGATCAGCGGAATGGGCGTAACGAAATGCTTTTTCAATATAGGGTTCCCCAAAAGTTTCGTGCCAAAAGGTTTTGCGGTAGGTATCGGTTTTGGTTTCGAAGGCTTCATTGACGACATCCCATGCAACTACGTCGTTTTTGTATCGGGTAACAACGGTACAGATATATTTTTCCAGAAAGGTATCGGCCCAAGCCACACCTTTTTCTGCTGTTGTTTTCGCAATCCATTTCGGTAGGGCATAATGCCATACTAAAGCATGACCGAACAAACGCATGTTATTGTCTCTGGTATAGGCGACTAAACTGTCGACCTTGGTGAAATCGGGAATGCTGTCGTGCTTTACCAACGCATACATTTTCATATCGTTGGTTGCCGTGATACTGTTGAAGTTACTTGCGGTAATCGAATCGAGTTTTTGGTCTTTTAGCACATGTCTTACGCTAATAGCGCCTCCAATCGGAAAATCGGCCCAATCTTTAAGACCCTTGTCAGAAGCTTCACGAATAAGTCTTTTTAACGGTTTTTGCTCCGGTGCTTCTTTACAGGAAAGTATGAGGACAATTAAAAGTGAGGAAAAAAGTATGGTTTTAACACCCATTGCAGCTCGAATCGAATTCCCTACCAAGATAAAACTTATTTCCCGAAAATAGTTAGTTTGCAATGAACCAGTATAACAAAAAGAAAAAAGCTATGGTCAAAGCAATTGAAGCTATATAAATACCAATTTCGATTTGTAGGTTTCGTTTACTTTGTCGACGAATTTTCTGTTAATACGAAACAACTCGGTGGGACTTAACTCTTTAAATTTCAACTCGGTTTTTTGGGAGTTGTCGATATAGGAGTCACGAATTTTCTTAAAATTACGCTCCTTTAAAAGTATCCTGTTACTTTGTAAACTCTTTATGGCGTGTAACATGCTTCCTTCTCCTCCCATAATCCTTATAATTTATTTCTCTGGTAAATAGGTATAATTTGGGATAGTGCAGTTACAAAAAATGCGATTATCCGTATAAATTCACCGCCCAAATACACATTCTGTAAGATTTCCAAAACTTATTGAGGGTAAAACAGTATGAATAGCAAACGTATTTATATGTATTTTTAAGACTGAAACTTAAAATCGTATTTAAGGATGAAAACTATTTCTAGAAGGACTTTTAACACCAAACTATCCAAGGGCCTGGCAGGAACGGCTGTATTGGCAGGAATGCCATTGGCGTATTGCAAAGGTTTGACACAGGAGAAGAAAAAATTGGGCATCGCCCTTGTAGGGCTTGGAAGCTATAGTACCCGACAATTAGCTCCTGGCCTGGAGAACGCCGAGCATTGTTACTTGGCAGGAATCGTGACCGGAACCCCCGAAAAAGAAAAAATATGGATGGATAAGTACGACATCCCCAAAGCGAACGTATACAACTATGAAAATTTTGACACTATTGCCGATAACCCCGATATCGATATCGTTTATGTAGTGTTACCCAATAGCATGCATGCCGATTTCAGTATTCGTGCGGCAAAGGCCGGTAAACATGTAATCTGTGAAAAACCCATGGCCGTTAGTGTGGTGGAATGTGATGCGATTATCGATGCCTGTAAGAAGGCGGGCGTTAAATTGAGTGTTGGCTACCGAATGCAGTCAGACCCATACACCAATGAAGTAAAGCGTATGGTGAGCGAAAAGCCTTTGGGCAATGTGCAATATGTTTCTTCAGATGCCGGTTATATCTCAAGGGGTAATCCGGATCAGTGGCGATTGAACTATGCGCTTTCGGGTGGCGGGGCCTTAATGAACATGGGGGTTTATTCCATTCAAAGTAATATTTATGGCACAGGGAAAAACCCAATTTCCGTCTCTGCACAGGAATTCAGTACCCGACCGGATTACTTCAAGGATACCGACGAGAGTATCGCCGCCCAAATGGAGTTTCCCGATGGAATCGTAGGAAATATGTTTACATCCCATAATGCCAGTGCAAATCGTCTTTTTGTTTCCTTCGAAAAGGGATGGCTCGAGTTGAACCCTTGCCATAGTTACGGACCGTTGAGCGGTCGCACTTCAGAAGGTAGGGAAATTAAATATCCCCATAAAAGCCAACAGATGATTCAGATGGATGATTTTGCAAAACATATTTTAACGGGTGCGCCCAATTATGCTCCCGGCGAAATGGGGAAACGAGACATGGTGATTGTGGAGGCCATCTACAAATCGATTAAAGAAGGCGGAAAACGGATTCCTCTCAAATTAGGAGATATGGGTATTGTCAAAGTTTGATCCGAAATATTAGATGACAATCTAGATTTAAGCCATGTACCGTTTTGAATGTTGCCAAAATTTGATTTTTTTCCTAAAATACTTTCTGAGTCTATCAATTATCAGAATTGCTTACCACAGGCAGTAGACTTTTCTTCATAATCTGCTTTATTCTTCGATTTTCTGAAAGTTCTTGGAGATTGAATAGTGCCTAATCATTAAGCTAGGAATTATTTTACCGCGTTAGGCATTCCCTATAAAATAAGAAGTAATCATTAACAAAATTGCTCGTTTGTATTTCCATATTGTTTCCCTATTGTAAAATAATTTAGAAAGAAAGGCTCTTTTTCGATTGCCCCGTTTTACTTTGAGAACTAACTGGAACTCATGGTTAACTTGAAATGAAGAATAGTCGTTTAAGGTTACCAAAAAATTATTTGAACTTTAACTGAAAGTGAACTTAAGCAACAACTGTATTGCGTGAAAAAGTATTGGCACAGTTATTAATTAGTGCTGTAGTACTCTATAAGTAAAGCATTTAGACCACTACTGGCGCCCTATTTCAGAAGCGTACAAATAAACAAATCATCATTTTTAGTTATCGTCAAGCTTTGCTAATCGTTAAATGAACTTTAGCGATTTCACCTAAAATTCGTTTGAAAATAAAATAAGCATCATATTGGCTTAAAGACGTTTACACCTCGCTCTAGGTAGTTTTGTTAAAGTTATTAACACTTAAAACCTAAGAACAAAATGAAAACGTTTACCAAATTGCTATGTGTAGCAGGTATTATGGCTTCGGCATCCTGTGAATTGATTGACGACTTTATAGGAGATACTCCCGGAGAAGAAAACGATGACGATGGAAAAGAAATGATGGCCCTTGAAAGTTCTGTTGTTCCCGACGGTGTGTTTACACTCAAAGGGGATTTTTCAAGTAGTGCCGATTTAGAGATGCTTTTATCATCTGCAGATATACTTCCGTCTGATTCGACCTTTGTTTATGGCTCATACATGGATGGTGCTGCATTGTACCCTAATGGCGATGGCACCTACGCCTTTATCAATAATTTGGAATCAGATTATTCCATCGCCCGAATCAAGATGAATCAGGCATTGGAACCTATGGCAGGCGACTATATCGTGAATTCTACGGCAACCGCTTTTACGGCGCAGTGCTCCGGATCCTCAATTACGGTCGAAGAACACGGTTTTGGACCACTTTACCTGTCGGGTGGAGAATGGGGCGGTAATGCCAAAGGTGTTTATCGCGTAAATCCGTTTCGTGATACGGAAAGTCGGGTAGAGGCGGAGCGCTTACCTGCATTGGGCGAATGGTCGACCGAAAATGCCGTAGTAATAGGAAAAAATGCCTACCCGGGAAGAACTGTGGTATTTATGGGCGATGATGACAGCAACAATGAATATCCAGAAGCACATTTCGCGATGTATGTCGGTGCCATGGGCGATTTAAGTGGTGGTGACCTCTACGTACTTCGCGGGAAGGATACCACTGAAACTGCAATTGGTCATGGAGGCCAGAAGTTCGAAATGGGTATGGTCGAAGGCACGGAATACGAGGTGGAATGGGTAAAAGTAACCGAACGAACAATCGATGAATTGAACCAAGAGGCCATTGATTCCGTGGCAATCGGTTTTCAGCGTGTTGAGGATATCGATTGGCGAAGGGGATCTGCTGAAAACAATAGATCGGTATTGTTCTGTGTAACAGGCAGAATACGGGATAACAATCCTGATTTGGCCAATCGTGGTACCAGTTTGGGACGAGTCTATAAATTAGACCTTAATCCCGATGATCCCACTGGTGATGCCAAACTTAGGGTAGTGGTAGATGGTGATAAAGAGGGTGGTATCGGTGATGGTATGCACTCTCCGGATAATATTTTAGTTACTGAAAATTATGCATATATCCAGGAAGATCCCAATGGCTATGCGGATGCCAACCCTGATATTTCAGGATACGCAAAACTGTGGCAGTATGATATCGTTAACGGAACCTTAAGCGAGGTAATGGAATGCAACCAGCAAGGTGCCGCTGCTTTAGGATATGGAAATACCGAACGATATTGGGAAATTACCGGTCTTATCGACGTCACCGATATTATTGGGGCTAATGAACCCACTTTTATGGGCGGAGCCCAAGTACATGGCTGGAATTTCGAGACCACCCCTGCAACTGCAGTAAGAGCGGATGGCCTTAAATTCTTTGATCCTACGGCTATTCCTGAGGGAACGGCGCGATTGGAAGGTTCTTTCCTTTTTAAACTCACTGGGCTTCCTAGATAGATGTCCAAAACGAATATGCTGGAAGGTTCCCGATATCCGGGAACCTTTTTGGTTAAAGAATCTATTGGCTTAGGCACTTGTATGCTAATTTATACTTTGAACAGTGGAAGTCCCCACTCGTGAATACCCTCCTTCTGTAGGGGCTAGGGGAGGACTTGATAAATCGATTACTTGAAGAAAGCCCCTTTTTAAAAGGGTAGTTATTACTTAATATGTGCTTAAGGCGAAAAACTATAAAAGAAAATGGAAAATTTTATGAATTACGCCCGGCTACTGTTTGTTTTGATGGTATTTGTTTCCTGTAAAAATACCGATGGACCAAAAAAGATGGCCCTCGCCGGTGACACTTCGATGTTCAATGAAGATATCCGATCCTATTATTTTCAAACGCTCGATAGTGCCGGCTACTATATGGCTAAAATGGATACCGCACTGTCTTTAAATGCTAACAAAGCCCATTTTTTACAGAGTCGAAAATGGTACAAGAGGGTCGAGCCATTGTTGATAGCCTACGACCACGAGAATTACCTTTCGATGAACGCCCCCAATCTTCTGAAGGTAGAAATCGACGACTATACTGACATTAAAAAGCTAGCGCCTAAAAGCTACCAGGTACTTGAAGAACTATTATATGGTGAAGAACCAATTTCAAACGAAAAGCTGCACAATGTTATACTGTACCTAAAAACGCGTATTCCGTACATCCGTAGAAACCATATTATTTATAATCAACGTGACCGCCATCACCTCAAAATGATAAGGGATGCCATAGTAAATATCGCAACAAAGGGCATTACAGGCTTTGACTCCCCAATGTTGGCCAATTCGCTCCGAGAAGCGATTTACAATTATGAATCTATTGGGCAAGTCCTTGAATTTTATGAAAAAACATTTTCAAATCCGCAGTTATACCAAAATTGGAAAGAAGAACTGAAAGCGACTGTAAAAATGCTCCAAACTGGTGATTTTGATACTTTTGACCGGTATGGATTTATAAAGGAACACACGAATAAGCAATTGGCCCTGATCAATGATACCGCAAAAGATTGGGGTATCGCACTTAATACGTCGAGGGCTTTGAACCCTACCTCCGAAAATCTTTTTTCAAAGGATTTTTTCAATATCAAGATGTTCGCCCTGCAAGGTTCTCCGCCAATTAACAAGAAAAGGGTTGCTTTGGGCAAAGCGCTTTTTAACGATGAAAGCCTTTCCAGTTCGGGTACAATAAGTTGTGCGACATGCCATGTCAAAGAAAAGGCCTTTACCGATGGATATAAAAAAGCCATAGGCAAAGGCGGTATCGAATTGCAGCGCAATACACCAACATTGCCCTATGCAGTCTACCAGACCACATTCTTTTATGACGGTCGAGGCGATGGTCTTGAAGGGCAGATTGTCAGTGTTGCCAACAACGAGAATGAGTTTCATTTGGATCTGAACTCCATGGAGAAGCGGGTAAAGCAAAATTCCGATTATAAGGCCCAGTTCGATATGCTATATGGCGGGAACGTCAACAATCGAAACGTAAGAAATGCAATTGCAACATATATCAGAAGTTTAGCTCCTTTTGATTCCAAATTTGACCGGAATATGCAAGGAACCGAAAACACACTTACTGACCAAGAACGGCTCGGTTTCAATCTTTTTATGGGGAAAGCTGCATGCGCCACCTGTCACTTTCCTCCGGTATTCAACGGTATTGTACCTCCAAAATACAAGGAAACGGAGTTTGAGAATTTGGGTATACCCAAAAACGCAAGTTTCACCCAACCTGAACTTGATGAGGACCCCGGGCTCTACTATCCCTATGAAGTAGAGGAAAAGCGTCATTTTTTTAAGACTTCTACCGTGCGAAATATTGAAATGACCGCTCCATATATGCATAATGGGGTATATGCTAGTTTAGATGAAGTGATGGAGTTTTATGATGTTGGAGGCGGACAAGGTATGGGTCTTGATGTACCTTATCAAACACTGCCTCCAGATTCGCTAAAACTTGAAAATAAAGAAAAGAAGGCGATAATTGCCTTTATGAAGACTTTGACTGACAAAGATTATGAACAATCCGGACAAAATTTTGTGGCGACACCAAGTTTATGAAAACACAGCTAAAATTGGTCAATGCCACTACCAAAATCCCAAAAACTTAAAGTTGACCTAACCAAGACTTAAGATTGGAATTGTCATAAGTAATGTTCAAAAAACTAATTTCATAATCAATTCAAAATTAAAAAAAATGGGGCTTAGTCAGATAGCGGATAGCTTTAAGCGAACAAGTGTTTTTCTGGCATTGTTGACCTTGGTTTTTAACTGTTCGAAAAGTAATGATACTCCGGAAACCAATGAGGAGGATTTGGCGGAAGAAAAAGAAGAAGTTACAACCGAATCCGAGGAAATTTTGCCAAATATTGTTGATTTTATAAGTGAGGTCAACAATTTAACGACCACTTTAGCCGCCTTAGAAAATGTCGACACTAGCATTAAGACCGAACTGTCGAGCGATGGTTCAACCACCTTTTTTGTACCTACGGATGCGGCCTTTGTGGAATTTTTAGAAACTCTCGAAAACTACAGTGGCCTATCGGATTTTGATGAAACTGCCGAAAAGGAGATTTTGACGAATATTTTAAAATACCATATCGTCAAGGAATCTACGCTCTTTTCAGATGCATTATCGAATGACACGGTAATAACAACACAACAGACTGAAGATTTACAAATTGTGGTAGATGGCGATATCTTTTTACAGGATCGAACTGACGGGCAAGCGAAGATAATCGACGCTGATAATGAGGTTTCCAATGGTGTCGTACACGTCATTGATAAGATACTTTTGCCCGATGCCGTAATCGAGGTGCTTTACCCTAAGTTAACAGTAACACAGCTTATCCAAGAAACCGAAGAACTCTCCTTGTTGGATGAAGCCCTGACAAAAGCGAATCTGACAACCAAGTTGGAAGAAGAAGGTCCATTTACAGTCTTCGCTCCCACAAATGCTGCTATCGAACAGCTTTTCGTGCTTTTAGGGGAGGATTATAATGGCTTTGATGATTTTAGCAATATTCTAGAGCAACAGGTTCTAAAAGAAATCTTACTGGGTCATATGGTCGAAGGAAATCTATCTTCAAAAGACTTTGTAACAGGTTCGCTACCGACACTCTTACCGAACGATTCGATTGAATTGATAGAGAATGAAAGCACTTTTGTGATAAGGGACGCCTCACAGATAAAAACAAACTTCGTTTCATTTGATTTGGAAGCTTCCAACGGCACGGTACATATTATCGATAAGATTCTGATTCCGCAGAAGGCTTTGAGTCTTTTACAATGACACCCAAGTTTGCAAAAGACTACTATTAATTATCACCTCTCCCTAAATAGGCTCTTATCGAAACTATTTTGTATTCGGAGTCGAAAGTAATAACATCGACAACGTAGAGTTCTTCAGCATTGTCAATAGTAATTTTTAGTTCTGCGGCTACGGTTTCCTTATTTTCATAAGTAGACAAGACTTCAATTGTAATGGAGTTAACGGACTCAAAATTTTTCCGAGTTTCTTCCAAGGCGCTATATTTGCCGGTAACCCGAATTTTCCAGTCACGCAATACGATATCTTCCGAGAATATTTTCCCAATTTGACTCAGGTCTTTTTCTTCGTAGCTTTTAAGATATAAAAGGCATAAATCTTTGTATGTAGGTTTGGACATCTATTTTCTATTTTAAGACTGGCGCTTGAAAATTGGTGCAATTTAAGTGTATCACTACAAT
>ENA-ORXM01002337-ORXM01002337.1-marine-metagenome-genome-assembly--contig:-NODE-2337-length-22486-cov-10.497702_pt1 | contig 22486 bp, 15 predicted proteins | sample MGYA00237867_ERZ511480 | MGnify/ENA primary metagenome ERZ511480 (study PRJEB26309, sample SAMN06266103) | marine metagenome | isolation source: Algal blade | place: United Kingdom:Sidmouth, United...
GCTTTATACCACTTCACAAAGCGGGCCACGCCTTCGTTTAAATCAGTTTTGGGGTTAAACCCGAAATCCCGTTCTGCCGCAGCGACATCGGCAAAAGTATTACTGACATCGCCTTTTTGCTTGCCGAGAATTATTTTATCAGCCTCTTGCCCGCAAGCTGTTTCAACGGCATTAACTAATTGCATTAATGTGTTTGGCTTGGAATTGCCCAGATTATAAATTTCGTGGCCTGTCTCTGGCGGGCTTGCCAATATTTTGGGAAGCACTTCAACGATATCGACCACATAGGTAAAATCACGGCGCATTTCATCGGGCGCGAAAAGCGTTATCGGTTCACCCCTCAAGATTTTATCCGTGAAGATATAATAGGCCATATCCGGGCGGCCCCAGGGTCCGTAAACCGTGAAAAAGCGCAGGCCTGTTTGCGGGATATTATAAAGGCGTTGATAGCTCTCAGCCAACATTTCCCCGCCCAATTTTGTCGCCGCGTAAAGGGAAGCGGGCGAGCGCACTTTATCGCTCTCCAGAAATGGCCCGTCCTCACGGTCACCATAAACTGAAGACGAACTGGCATAGGCAATATGCTCAACGGTTCCGCTATGACGGGCAAATTCGAGAATATTTAAATGCCCCACAACATTGGCCTGAACATAGGCGCGGGGGTTATCTAGCGAATATCTAACGCCCGCCTGTGCCGCCAGATGCAAGATATGAGTGATGGCTTTATCTTTTACCGCCGCGTCCAAAGCGTGATGGTCAGAAACATCCACTTTGTAAAATTCAAAGCTCTCATGCTTTTCAAGCTCGGCCAAACGCGCTTGTTTTAGCGCCACATCATAATAATCATTCAAATTATCGAGACCAATAACCTTATGGCCCTCAGATAAAAGCCGCTTGGCGGCATGAAAGCCGATAAATCCTGCTGCGCCTGTTAAGAGAATAATCATGGCCTTCCCATATATGTTTCCGCTCAAAGGAGCAAAGCCTTAGACAATGACAACCGCTTTAAATAATATGCCTTTAAAAAACAGTGCGCTGCGCATGCGCGAGTGGGTTATTACCCAAGCTTTACCGTTTTGGGCTGAGCGCGCGCAGCATGAGAGCGGGCGTTGGGTTGAGCATTTAAATTTAGACGGCACGCCTGACCTCTCAGCTGATTTGCGCTGGCGAGTCTTGGCGCGGCAAATTTACGTCTATGCCGAAGCTACGCGCTGGAATTGGTATGAAGGAACAGACATTGCGCGGCAAACATATGAACACATGCGCAAGACAGGTTATGTGCAGCGCGTGAATGCAGACGGGACACCCACAGAGCGTCGCCGCGACCTTTATGATCATGCTTTTTTTCTACTCGCAAGCACTAGCCTCTACCGCCTGACGAAAGATCCGCAATATCTCAAGGCGGTTGAAGAAATATGCACGGCGCTGGACACAGAGTTTAAGCATCCCGAAGGCGGATGGCGAGAAACGCCGCGCGGCGCTCTACCTCGGCGGCAGAACCCGCATATGCATCTGCTAGAAGCGTTCCTTTATCTTTATAATGAAACGCGAGACGCGCGGCACCTGGCCTATGCCACGCATATTATTGGGCTGTTCAAAGCCTATTTCTTTGACGAAAAACATTTGATTATACGCGAGTTTTTTAATGAGGATTGGAGCCCTTATTCTGGCGAAAAAGGCACGACGGCTGAGCCGGGGCACGCTATGGAATGGATATGGCTGCTCTTTCGTTATGAGTTCAGTTCAGGACGCAGCACAAAAATGTATCGTGACCCGCTTTATGCCAATGCCCTTAGGCAGCGCGGCTTTTTCCTCAATGACGAAGAAGACATTGAGGGCAATATTCGCCGCGAAACACGGCGGCTTTGGGTGCAAACCGAAGTTATAAAAGCGCATTTGACGATGGCCGAAAATGGCGTGGCAGGCAGCGCAGATATGGCCGCCGCCTTTATCGATGGTCTGTTTGAAACATACCTAAAACCTGACGGAACATGGTGTGACCAAATAAATGCCTGCGGCGGAGAAATTGCCAAAACAATTCCTGTCAGCACATTTTATCATATCGCTTGTATGGCTTTTGAAGCCGAGCGTGTTTCGGAATTAGGACGCCTTTAAGCTCTTAAGCTTGCGGGCAATCTCGCGCGGCACTGGCAGGCTTGGACAGCACATCGATTTTCATGAAAGCTATATCCATGGCTTGCTGCTCACCTGCATCCCCCGGCCATATCCCCATATAATCCAAATCAGGGTCACCATTTGGCGGCTTAGGCGAGAAATCGAGCGTGTAATCTTGCCAATCGGATGTTAGTGTTCTACGCCGCCATCCACTGTCGCCTGCACCTGCCGTAAAATATCCCATATCAAATTGATCCAAAGGGTTTTTACGGCCCTGCCGCGCCCGAATTGTAATGCGAATTTGTTGTCCTGCCAAAGCCCGTTCATAATCTGGGCCCAACGCCGCAAAAATACCTGCAGATGCGGGCGCATCGCGGCGCGGAATTTCTGTCATCGCAATGACATAGGCCGGGTCGTTCGGCGTCGCGCCCACATATTCGTAAGTTGTTCCAGGAGACGCTGTCAGCGTTATTAAATCCTCGCCTTGGGTTTGAAATCCGTTTTGCCAAATACAGGCATCCGACAATTTCGTGACGGATGAGCGAGACAAAGCAAACCAGATCATGGCCGCAATAAAAGCCAAGGCCAAAGGATAGAAAAAACGGTCTTTTAACATGAGGCCCTCTTAGCCGCGATTATGGCAACTGTGAAGAGACGTTTACGGCAGGCTCTCGGCAATTTATAGTTAACCAAATGTAAAGTTGAGCCTTGGAAGTGGACCCTCAAATGAAACATATTCTTTTTCCCGTCGCCCTCATCGCTTTTAGCGGGGCCGCTATGGCCCACCCTCACAAAACAGAGAGTGAGGACAAGCCTACAGTCTCCGAACGTATTTGGCCTTACTTTGGGAAAAAAGCTGAAACCGAAGCCACGACGGATGATATCCTTACGGGTTCCGAATTTGCCAGCCGCTTGGAAACGCGTATCGAGAAACATTCTCGCAAACTTGAACGCGCCTTTGATGAAGCCAAATCCAAGAATGATTTTCTGAGTGAAGGCCGCGAGATTAACAGCGCAAATGACTTACGCGATGCCGCCGAAGCGCTAGAAGATCTGATGGCGGACTCCGGCCTTGTATCGGGTCTCGCGGATATGATGCTGAGCCTCGCGGAAGATTTTGATATTGAAACGAGCGATGAAGGTCTGTCGCTAAACTTTGATGGCGACCGCATCGGGCGTGTAAAAATGAAACGCGATAAACACACAGACAGCTCATTCGACATAGAAGGATTTGGCCGTAACATGACGATTGAAAAAGAAGTCATAAAACGCGGCGGGAAAACGAAAACCCGCATTATTATTGAAGTCGATGGTGATGAAGAGTTTGATATCGACTTTAGGCCCAGGTCAAAAAATTAGGTCAAACACCTAAATCAGGAATAACATAGCCCGTTCATCCGCGCGTTCTGTTAGCGCGGCTTCCAGCGTTTCCGTCAGCTCACCCGTAAAACGGTCTGCTGCAGCTTGTTGCCAAGCTTCGTCAACAGCCTGAATAAGCTCCGGGCGCTGTTTGGCCGCCGCGCGTTTTATACGCCCATCTGTCAAAATCTGGCGCGCCAAGACAGGGACATTCGCGCCCTTGAAACGGCCTTCTAGCGCCTTGCGGCCATAAATAAAACTACCGCCCGCCACGGCCCCGCCGACGACAAGCCCAATGGGGTTTAATAATAATGGCGCAAAGAGGTTCGCTTTCGCCAAGAGCGCTGAAACGATGAGGGCCGTCAAAGTAGTGCCCACTAAGGCCGTATCTGATTCCATCGTATTCACTTTCGGCGCCGAGACAGACAGGTCTTCGAGATGGCGGCTAATATGCTGACTGTCATCCAAGGACAGCACCATCGCCGGCAAACCATGATCCCGGCAAAGCGGGTCTGTTTCCCGTTCGATATCGCGCTGTAAATCGGCAAACCAATGGTCGATAACGGGCTTTAAAACAGCCGCCGCGCTTTCGCTTTGTAGCCATGTCTTTACGCGCGAAGATAATTCATCTTCAACTAACTCAAGACTTTTTATCTTACCTGAGCGCCAATCTTGAAAAACAGGCACGATACAATTCGCGGCCATGGCATCAACCAAGACTGGGGCCATTTTTTTACCCAACGCGCCGCTGGCATTTCGAGCCTTGGTATAAACCGCGCCGTCCCCTGCCAGCATTTTCGCGACTGAGCTTTGAAAACTGCTATGCAGGAACTCAAAACGGCCCAGCCAGGCAAGGCCTCTGGCAATTGAGAATTCAGGTTCAGCGCCGCGCACGACCTTTGCCTTTGGGAATTCTTTTTGGGTCGCCGGCAAGACAAGCGGTAGGCGCGACGCTCCGCCCGTCAATAAAACGGTATCAGGCGCGCGGCCGCCTAGGTTTTCAATGGTCTCGCGCAACGCATAATTAAAAGCTGTTTGCCAGCTATAATTATTTAAAGACGCTAACGGATTATTTAATACGGCTTTGGCATCATCCTTATCCATACGGATTTCAAAGAGAACCCCGCCATTTACAGGCAAGCGCTTTATCATTTCAACAGGCGTTTCTTGTCCCGTGAAATATTGTTCCTTCGCGAGGCGGCACCAATATTCCATGATCGGTTGATAATGCGGATAACGCTTAATCAATTTTTCGATATGTTTGCGAGACTTTTGGCGCGCTAAATTTAATTTAAATATCTCTGTATCCAGAAGGCCCGATCCTAGAACATTATGGCCAACATCTTCTGCCTCCATATCTCGGCAATATGTAAAGTCCGTCGTCGAAGAGCCTATGTCTATAATTAAAACAGAGGAGCGCGCATCTTCGATAGACAGATAGCCTTGCTCTAAAGCTGTCATTAAGGCAGCGCGGCTTTCAGGCACAATGCGAACTGTTTTCAGCCCGGCGCCTTCAAATAATTTTTGATACCCTTGGCGAGTTTTATCATCCCAACCTGACGGGCAGCCGACTATAAAGCGGCTCTCTTTGGGACCGCGAATAATACCGTCTTTTGCCAAGCCGCCAATCAGTGTTTTTGTAAATAATTGCGTCGGCGCTTTTATCTCTGCGCGTTTTAAATCGCGGCCTTTAAATTTGACCCAAATCTCAGGCGCGTCGCCCATGAAAGATATATTCACAGCATCCGCGCCAATTTTGACGCCGTCTTTTGTCTTCGCCACAGCCGTAACAAAGCTACGCTCGCCGCGATATTCCAATATTTCCGGCTCGCGTATCGTCGCGCCAAAAGCCCGGCCAATCGCCGTTTCGCCGTGGCCTAAGTCAAAGCCAATAAATTCATCTGTGGAGGATTTATTCAATGCTAACCCTCACTCTGCCAGACCGTACCACGGCGGAGCAACCTGCCGCCAGACACCAAAGCAGGTGCCGCCATTTTAGTTTCAATCTCGCCTAAGGCGGGGAGAATATCGAACATGTCTTCGGTGTTTTTAGAAAAGGAAATTAATTCCACGCCTTCACCCGCCAATACAGAAATCATTTCCTGCTTAATGAGGGTAAGCGCAAAATCACCATCCCCTGCAGTCTGCGCTTCAAGCAGGCTTTGCATCATACCCAAGAGACGTGGATTATCCCGCCAGTCCGTTTGCAATTCAGGTTCAGCGAGGCGCAGTAAAATATGGTCTGCAGTTTTCAACGCTTCAACGAGCTGCGTTATGAACCCTTGCGTATCGGCCCGAATAAACGCCTGAGCTTCCATGCGGCGGCCTGATAAGTCTTCAAGCGCAACGGTTTTTTTTCGAAACGGTATTTTGTCGAGCAAGTGCCCCCAATCTTTGGGATCAAAGAAACGAAGACCCGCCAGACCTGCTGCGGCGAAAATTGTTAGCATTGAGCCTTGCATCAAACCGGCGGCGGCAAAAACCCCTGCCGCGCCGTAAAATAATCCGCGCCCAGCCCATTGGCGCTTCGGCTGCGCGGCATGTTCGGACCACATGACATCTGCGCCTGTGGCGCGGTCTAGAATACCCGCCCCCGCCTTGACCATTTCAAGGAGCCATAATCCAGATTTTTGAAGCTTTGGGTCTGAGACGTCTTGGGTAAAGGCGAGCCCTGCGCGGTCCAAAGCCCGCCGAGCCTCCCCGACAATCTGCGCCGCCGATAGCTCAGGCGTCAACGACATCTGCAAGCTTCGCCTCTCAGGCTCGAACGCGCGGGCCAAGCTGGGCACAGTTGCTGGAAGGTTTACACTCATGAGTTTGATGTCGTGTCTCACCTTCCCTGAGTCAAGGGATAGGCTCATTCAAGCTCAGTTAGAAAAAACTCTAATATCATGCGCGTGCGGTGGATTTTATTGTGCTTTTGACGGAATCCATGCTTCTCAGACGGATAGGTCATGACCTGCATATTTTGGCGGCCTTTTTTATGCATTTCATCCATAAGCTTCGTCGAATTACGAAAAACCACATTATCATCCGACATGCCGTGGATGAGTAAAAACGGCTCAGTTATGCCGTCCAAGTAAGGCCAGACATTGCTGTTCTCATACGACCCTTTTGTATAATTCGGGCTGTCTTCATTCGGATCGCCCAAATAACGCTCTGTATAGGCCGTATCATAGAGCTGCCATTCTGTGACGGGCGCGCCGACAACGCCCGCGGCGTAATCATCCGTCTGGCCCAGCATCATAAGGCTCATATAACCGCCATAAGACCAACCATAAACACCCATCTTTTCAGGATCGATAAAGGACTGAGCCTTGAGCCAATCCGCGCCAATTTTTTGGTCTTTTACTTCGGGGCGGCCCATATTGCGGTAAAGAGGCGTTTCAAATTTCTTGCCGCGATTACCTGTGCCTCGATTGTCAATCTGAAACACAACAAAGCCGTGATGGGCCAGAATTTGCGACAGGCCCAATCGCCAGCGATTATAAATCCGCTGACCATGCGGGCCGCCATATACGACTGTGACGCTGGGGCGCTTTTCTCCAGCCTTCAAATCAACGGGTTTGAAAATCTGATAATGCAAATCCGTCCCGTCAGCGGCTTTTAAAACGCCAAATTCAGGTTGAATGTCAGCCGCCAAATAAGGTCCAAAAGGGTGGGAGGCATCGAGCTTGTTCTCATTGAGCCACGCCATAGGCGTCCCATCATTTTTGAAGGCGCGGGTTTGCGGCGGCGTTTGGCTGTTATTGAACCTACCGATATAACGCTCACAGCTTTTATTAAAACTAGACGAATGTTGACCGCCTGTTTGTGTAATTTGAGTCACAGCACGACCATCCAAATGACCTTTAAAAAGGTGGCGATCAAGCGGCGTCTCTTTCCAGCCTGTAAAATAAACATCACCGGTGTTTTGATTCACACAGTTTAACCGCGTCATTAAGATGTCCGGCGGCGTGACAGGTGTAAACGTTCCAGCTACTTTGCCGTCTGTTTCAGTTTCGTCCTCAGCGTCTTCTCCCGCCTCACCTTCTGTGCTGACACGGAAAAGCTGCCATTTATCGTTCCGTTCGCTGGACCAAAGAATAGAGCCATCCTTTAACGCTTTATAGCTCACCTCGACATTCATCCAAGACGGGTGGGTCTCTTCAAACAGAACCTCTGAAGCCCCACTTTGAGGGCTTATTTTCAACAGTTTATGTGATTTTTGATCGCGGGATAAAATGCCTGCAAATAGTGTTTTGCTATCAGCACTCCAGAAGGCGCGCGTAAGATAAATATCAGGATTGTCTCCAATATCGACCCATTTGGTTGCCCCGCCCTTGATGCCGACGATACCCAGTTTAACTGTCGCATTTGGTGTTCCGGCAAAGGGGTAACGCTGCTCTACATTGGTGACACCTGCCGCAGTATATTCAATGCGATTACGCATTTTAACATTGGCATCATCGGTTTGTGTATAGGCGATAAGTTTCGCGTCACCGCTCGGCCAATAGCCTGTGTAACGATCTAATTCTTCTTGGACGACAAAACTGGCAATGCCGTTACGGATGAGGTTTGTGGCCCCGTCAGAAAGTTGACGCTCCAAACCTGATTTTAAGTCTTTAACGAAAAGATTATTCTCTCGAACATAGGCAACATACTGGCCCTTACCAAAAACTTTAGGGTCCGTTTCAAACCCCTTCGTCGCAGTGACTTGCCGCGACTCTTTTGTGGTCAAATCATATAAATAAATATCACCGCCTAATGGAAATAAAAGTGTATTATCCCCGACCCAAGAATAAGATACGATACCGCTGCCATATTCACGGCGGCGTTCACGGCGGTTTTTTTCTTCCAAAGATAATTCTTCAGGCTGACCCAATATATCCGTAGAACTGACGAGCAGCCGTCCTTCACCACTTTCAAGGTCATAAGCCCAAAGGTCTTGTTGCTGAGCATCGTCTTCACGGCCCTGAAGCACAGTAACAATATCCCCCGTCGGCGAAATTTTTGCGCTTCGTAAAGACGTCCCGCTTAAGGATGGGTCTGAGAATAAAGCTTCGGGCGTGAGTTTGCCAGGTCCAGGCGTTCGGGTCAGATAGTTTTTTTGAGCCTCAGGAGTTTGCGCCTGTGTCGCCGCCTGTTCAAGCGGAGAGGCTTGAGTTTTTGGACTTTTGTTGGAACACGCGGCAAGAGCCAAAACACATGTAGATAAAATTAAGACGGATTTGCGCAACATCAGAAACTCTCTTTTTTGGCATTGTCGCGCTTATCCCAATAGAATTCAAGCTTTGAGAACTGAGCGCGCTGTTGTAGGGCGGGTTCATGCCTGATTTACGGCCAGTATTTTTTGTTGTGGGCCTGATGATTGCGGCCTTAGGCGTCGCCATGTTCGCGCCTATGATTGTCGATCTCGCCTATGGGGACCGCTCTTGGCGGGCCTTTGGCGTGTCTGGTGTTCTAACAAGCCTTCTTGGAACGGCACTCGCGCTCGCGACCTATACGCCTCATCCCGATATGCGCGCCCGCGGAGCCTTTTTGCTGACAGTTCTCAGCTGGATCGCACTATCTGCCTTTTCGTCTCTCCCCTTTATGATGGAGCCTCTAACGCTCAGTGTGACTGACGCGCTGTTTGAGGCCACCTCGGGCATTTCAACAACGGGCTCAACCATTTTGACAGGCCTTGATGATATGCCGCACGGTATTTTGCTCTGGCGCGCCATTCTGCAATGGATTGGCGGCGTCGGTATTGTTGTTACTGCCATGGCCGTATTGCCGATGCTGAAGATCGGCGGAATGCAGCTCTTCCGGCTTGAGAGCTCTGATATGGGCGAAAAAGTTCTTCCCAAAGCCGCGTCCCTCGCGGCAGGGATTGGCGGGATTTATGTCGTCCTGACATTGATGTGCGCATTTGGCTATATGGCGACGGGTATGAGCGGCTTTGATGCCATCTGTCATGCCATGACCACATTGGCGACAGGCGGTTACTCGACCTCTGATGCCTCTATGGGCGGCTTTATGGATGACGGTGCGGACCTTGTTTGCATTGCCTTTATGCTGGCGGGCGGTTTGCCCTTTGGCGTTTACTTGCTGATAGCGACGCGCGGGGATTGGCGAGCGCCATTTCGCGACAGCCAAGTGCGCGCCTTTATAACTATTGTGGTCGCTTTAATTATTATGGTCACAATGTATCTCTGGCTAAATTCAGAAATGACGAATAGCCGCGCGCTGCGCCTTTCTGCCTTCAATGTCGTCTCTATTGTCACGGGAACAGGCTATGCCACCGCCGATTATAATAGTTGGGGCACCTTCGCCGTTTCGGCCTTCTTTGTCTTTATGTTTATTGGTGGTTGCGCGGGGTCGACCGCCTGTTCAATTAAAATCTTCCGCTACCAAGTCGCGCTAGAGGGATTAAGAGCTTATCTCTTTAAGATGCCGCGCCAACATGCCGTCTCGCCCCTGCGATATGGTGGTAAAGCTCTGCCCGAAGCGATTTTATTTTCTGTCATGAGTTATTTCTTTTTATTCTTCATGACTTTTGCCGTCGTCGCTATTGCCCTCTCTGTCATTGGGCTTGACCCGATCACGGCTTGGTCAGGCGCAGGCAGTGCCGTGGCCAATGTTGGTCCGGGTTTGGGAGATATTATTGGACCATCTGGCACCTATCAGTCCTTACCTAGTGAGGCAAAATGGATTTTGATGTCGGCAATGATTGTTGGGCGGCTTGAAATTGTTACCGCCCTTGTTGTTATGACCCCTGCTTTTTGGCGCTCATAACGATTGTCTCAAATCGTTAGAGGTCGGCTAGCGGAAATCTGTAAGTCGTATCACAAAACTCGCAATTAGCATCGATCATGCCATCATCTGCCATCTGGTCGAGCGCAGGTTTTTCAAAAGACTTCAGCGTATTTTCAAGACGCTCACGCGAGCATTTACATTTTGCTATGACAGGAGAGATTTCAACAACACGCACCCCGCCCTCATGGAACAGGCGGTAAAGCAGCTCTGTCTGTGTTATGCTCGGGTCGAGCAGTTCAGCATCGCTGACGGTTTGGAATAAAGCCCGCGCAGTATCCCAAGCTTGGTCTGTATCGCCGCGTAATTCATCCTCGGCTATTTTTTGAATCATGATGCCGCCGCCGCGCCAAACGGTGTCTTTTCCTGGCTCTTGCAATTGTCCGCAGACCAGACGGATTTCCGTCGGTATTTGTTCGGATTGCTTAAAATAATGCTCCGCGCAATCGGACAAGCGGTCACCTTCAATGGCGGCCAAGCCCTGATATTGATCCATATCCGGCCCTTGATCGATGGTCATAGAAAATGTGCCGCCTCCCAAAAGCGCCTGCGCCCCGGGATTACGGTTGTCGAGCTTGAGCTCTTTTAGCTTATCCTCATCCCAGCGCGCATAGCCGCGCACATGTCCATCCGTAGAGCAATCACTCATGAGCAAACTAACAGCGCCCTCATTTGTGCCGTGACATTGTATGACTAAGCGTCCGTCAAATTTGAGGGACTGCGCGACAATCGCAGAGATCAACATCGCTTCGCCCAGAAGCCGCGCCACCATATCTGGATAGCGTGTGCCCAGCGCCTGTGTCAGCGCCGCGCCCATAGACACAGCACGCCCGCGCACAGGCTGTCCGTCCAGTTGGAAAACCGTGACGAGGTCATCAGTCGCGGGCATCTCAGTATTTAAAGCAGTCATTTGTAAATCACTCATGGGCGGCAAATGGGGTGTGGGCGCGGTTATTACAAGGGCAATTGCGCCGCGCGCCTTATTCGGCGGCCATCGCCTCAAATTGAGTCTGTCCCTCTATAATATCCGCAATCACTGTTTTCAGATTTGCGGCCAGAGCGGCATAGCTTTTCTTCGCCTTCATTGTCACAGGATTGAGGTATAAATCGCGGTTAATTTCGATTTGCAGCGCCTCGATACCCGCGCGGGGTTTCCCGTAATGTTGAGTCACATAACCGCCCGCGTAAGGATAGTTGCGGGTCACATTATAGCCCTGCTCGCGGAAAGACTGCTCGACCCGCGCAATAGTTTCAGGGTGACACGACACGCCAAAGCGGTCGCCCAAAATAATATCAGGACGGCGAGACCCCATAGGGGCAAATCCCGGCATGGAATGGCAATCAATCAATAGCGCTGAGCCGAATGCCAAACCGGCCTCAGTTATCAAGTCCTGCAGGGCATCATGATAAGGATGATAAAGCGCCGTAAGCCGCTCTCTCGCGGCGCGATAAGAGAGCGGCTTTTTATAAATTGATGTCGTCTCGGATAACATTGTCGGTATCACGCCCAAGCCCGCTTCGGCGCGAGATGAAACATTCTTCGCCTTAGGCACCCAATTCAAAGGCAACTCATCCGGGGCGCGATTTACATCAACGTAGCAACGCGGAAATTGCGCCGTCAGCAATGGCGCGCCCGCCTCTACGACAGGCGTAAAAAGCGCGTCGATAAAGGCGTCTTCATTACGGCGCAGCGTGCGCTCCGTTAGCGGCGAACGGCTCGTAAAGGCTTTGGGGTAAATATTCCCAGAATGGGGCGAGGCGAAAATCACGCCGCTGCGCCAATACTCAGGTCTAATCACGCGGATAGGCGGCGAAAATGCCTTCAGGCACTCAGCCTCATGGGAGGTTTCGCGGCCTAACATTTTTTTCGCGCAAATCGCATATGCTTAGAGAATTTTAAGACACAGGGCCTATCACCATAACAACTGGCGGGATTCCTGCATATTAGTCTGAATATAGGTCTCGTAGGCGACATCGTACCAGACTAGGTCACTTTCGCTTAAAAGGCGAGTCAAACTCAGCGCAGGCGCGCGCAAAAAGGTAAAACTGTTATGGCAACAATATTATATGCAGAAGATGATGATGCCATGCGCAAGTTCTTTGAAAAGGCACTCGAAAAAGCAGGACATCATGTTATTGCTTGTGCCGATGGCGAGCGGGCCCTCCGCGCGCTGAAATTTGCAGATGGCGCTTTTGACATGTTGCTGACTGATATTATGATGCCTGGCATGGACGGCATTGAGCTGGCCAAACAAGCTGAAACGCTCTCTCCCGGTATAAAAATTATGTTCATTACAGGCTTTTCCGCTGTCGCCATGGGCGATAGCTCAGCGGCGGAACAAACCGTGCTGCAAAAGCCCGTTCACCTGCGTCAACTCGTCGATGAGGTCGATAAGCTGATCGCGGCGTAACCGGTTTGGGTTGGTTCGTTGAATTTTTTCTTCGAAATAAAATCAACATAGGCAAACCGCAAAATTAAGGCCGCATTTAAAGCTTGAAAACACCTTAGGGCGGCGATATACGCCCTCATTCTTGAACACGCTTCAAGACCTATCTAATGGATAGCGCGATTAGCTCAGCGGGAGAGCACTACATTGACATTGTAGGGGTCACTGGTTCAATCCCAGTATCGCGCACCATTCGTAGTCGGTCTGCGAGACGCGGAAAAATTGTTATTCTTGACATTCTCGTCCATTTGACATACATATTAGTCAATATGGCCAGCCCCTCTGCGTAAGCATGGGTTGGCTTTTGCATGTCGAGAATAGTATTTTATACCCTAGCCCATATCTAACGATAGATGATCAAATCGCCCTTTTACAATCACGAGGGATGGTTTTCGATGATTTAGATAAAGCTAAACGATACCTAAGTACCATTGGATATTACAGACTCAGTGCATACTGGCGCGTTTCAAGAGTTTACAATATCGCAACTAAATCTCTAACAGATAAATTTATAGATGGAACAACATTCGAAGAACACAAGAACCTTTATGTGTTTGACCGCAATTTGAAACTACTGGTGCTAGACGCAATAGAACGAATAGAAATCGCTTTGAAAACTAGTATCGCACTTAGACTAGGAAGCCAGAATTCAATCAGTCACCTTCTTGCAAATCAACTAGATGGGAAGTTCACCAAGCGTGGTCCCAAAAGAGAAACAAACACACAGCTATTCACAAGATTTTTAAGATTAGACTTCGAACGCCCTTTAAATAAATCAAAGCATGATATTTGGGTAGATAAATTTAAAAATCACACAATTCGCGCCAAAAGAAGCGAAGAATTTGTAAAACATATTCACAAAAAATATCCAAACGTAGAGCTACCAATATGGATCGCCATAGAAATTTGGGATTTTGGGCAAACATCCTTATTTCTTGATGGAATGAAGTTAGCCGACAGAAACGCAGTTGCACAAGCACTTGGTTTCGAAAATAAAGGGAACGTCATAATTAGTTGGGTAAGAGCTTTAAACGATGTTCGCAACATTTGCGCTCACCATGGGAGGCTTTGGAATAGAACCATGGTAAATTCACCTGGCTTTGTCCCTAAAGAAACTTTTCCTATGATGGACATTGTGAGAAGCAACGACAAATCACGAATGAAACTGTATTTGGTTATAATCGTTATAAGAATATTCCTTGATAATATTAGTCCAGAATCTAATTGGCACATTAAAGTTAGAGATTTAGTTTTATCCACTAACCTTGTTAAGGGGGTGAATGATATTCCAAAGATGATGGGCTTTCCTGATGGGTGGGATGCAACTAGCGACTGGCAATAAACACTTTGCATAAATCTAAAGTATTTGATTAATCCTCGCTCCAACATCCCAAAACCCTAACCCATTCAACCCCTTAACTCTTTTCTCAAGAGATAAGTCCTCACTTACCCCAACTCCCCCTATAGTTCTTATGTTCTCGATAAATGGACAGGCAATCGTCGTAGCTTTGCTATTATCGGGACGGTGAGGCTGAGCATTGGGTGTTACGACCCCGATTGTGCCGGGCCTCTGTGGAGACGAAGATAAGACGCCCGAGCGATGCGGTCAGGTGGCGACAGCCATCGTACAGTCCGTAACTTCGCGATTACCGGGCCTCCACAGAAAAATCGCCGCCGTGAGAGTGATCTCTCGTAAAACATTTTTATTCTTTTTCGGTGTTCCTTCGGGACATCGCTCTCACGGGCCGTCCATTTTTTGGATCCTCCTGTTAGGTTTAGGCTTTCCTTAAAAAAAGCCGACTCCCCCTACAGCGTAGCTCCATCTTAAAATATAAGATTTGCGCGCTTTTCCCAAATTACATTCGTTTTTCAATAAATTTTTATTGATAATCAATAATTATGCTGTTATAGGCCTTTCATATGCTGGTGTGCCAACCGGCGGGAGGCGATAATGACTGATTCACTTGACGCCCGGACTCCCTCAGGAGCCAGCGAAAATAACCCTAATTATACGCGAGGGGGATCCCCGCGAAAAAAGCTTTGGATATGGCGCGCGCTTATATTTGTGCTGCCCGTCCTTGTGATAGCCGGCGCGATTGGCGGATTTGCCGCGATGGGCGCGCTTAAGCCGACGCCCGAAGAGAAAGAGGATGTGGTCAAGGCCATACCTGTTCTCACCGCAACGGCCACTCAAGACGACGTGACCCTGAAAGTGAGTGTGCAGGGCGAAGTCCAGCCGCGAACAGAAATTAATATGGTCCCGCAAGTCAGCGGGCTTATCACCTATATGTCGCCCCGGTTCATCGAAGGGGGCCGTTTTAAAAAAGGCGATCTTTTGGCGCGGATAGATCCAGCTGAATTTGATCTCCGTGTCACCCAGGCCCGCGCCAGTGTGGCGCAAGCCGAAACAGGCGTGACCCGCGAAATATCAGAATCCAACATGGCCCGCCGCGATTGGGAAGAACTTGGCCGCGCGGGAGACCCCACGCCCCTGACCCTGCGCGAGCCGCAAATGGCCGAAGCCAAAGCGCAGCTAGCCTCTGCTAAGGCGCGTCTGGCCGAGACTGAATTACAGCTGGCCCGCACATCGCTTTACGCGCCGTTCACGGGCCGCGTGACCATGCGCCATGTCGATCAAGGCGAGTTTGTCACAGTCGGAACCAAGCTGGGCGAGATTTACGCCACCAATGTCATGGATGTCCGCTTGCCTATGACCAATGAAGAGCTTCGCCGCGCGGGACTGACCCTCGGCTTTGAAGCCACGGACCGCATTGCCGGTATTCCCGTAACATTATCCGCCAATGTGGCGGGCCAATATAGCGAATGGCAAGGGCGCATTGTCCGGACTGACAGCCGCTTTGATAGTCAAACACGCGTGCTTTATGCTTATGCTGAAGTGCGCGATCCCTTTGGGGCGGGGGCCAGTAATGGCGTTCCGCTCGCGCCGGGGCTGTTTGTCAATGCGGCTGTCGATGGCCAAAAGCTCGACAATATTATTGTTATTCCCCGCGCGGCCCTGCGCGGCGAGGATAAGGTCTATGTTGCCAAAGACGATACGCTCTCGATTATGACCGTAAATGTCATGTCGTCTAATAAAGACGAAGCCATCTTGGGCGGCGGTATAGAGATTGGCGACGCGGTTATCACATCGCCTATTCGCGGCGTGGCGGATGGCATGAAAATCCAAGTCGTAAAGACCGGCGCAAATACGGCCACCTCGGCCTCAACTGAGGGAGAGCCATAATGGAACGCATTATTAAATGGTGGGCCAGCAACCCTGTCGCCGCTAATCTGTTGATGCTGATTTGTTTTATCGGCGGAATTGTCAGCTATGTTCAAATCGAGCGAGAGCTTGATCCTTATGTAGAGTTTCCCGGCGCGTCGACTTATGTCTCTTGGCCCGGTGCCTCGCCCCAAGATGTCGAAGAACAAATCATTGTCCGTATGGAAGAAGCGCTCTCCGAAGTTCAAGGCGTAAACCGTATGTGGGCCTTTGCCGGTGAAGGCGGCGGGTCTGTGACAGTTGTCGGGAAGAACAATGTCGATGAGGCCGTCTTAATGGCGGATGTGAAACGCGCTATTGACGCTATCAATGCTTTCCCGCCTGCCGCCGAGCAGCCGCAAATAAATGTCTTTCGCAATCGCGACGAAGTTATCCGTTTGGCTGTCTCAGGGGACGAGTCCGTCTCCGAGCGCGAGTTGAAACGCTTTGCCGAAAAAACGCGGCGAGAGATTGGACTGCTTGGCTATGTCCCAGCGGTTGAGCTTTTTGGCGTTCGAAATGAAGAGGTCTCGATAGAAGTCTCCGAGGATGCGCTGCGCCAATATGGCCTGACCATAAATGAAGTCGCCCAAGCTGTGCGCGGGACATCTGTCAATGCCTCCTCTGGCACTGTGCGGACCCAAATAGGGAATATGCAGCTACGCACGCGTAACCAAGCCGACACGCAAGAAGATTTCGAAAATATTGTTGTCAGCCAAACATCTAGCGGTGCAACCATTCGGGTCAAAGATATTGCCACTGTCATTGACGGATTTGAGCAAGTGAACCTACTCGCTACTGTCAACGGACAACGCACCATACTTGTTCAAGTGATGAGCGGTCCCAGCATGGACATCATAAAGATGTCTGAAAATGTAAACGCTTATTTGGACAAGACCAAAGACTCCCTGCCCGAGGGCATGTCTATTACGACATGGGAAAATGACGCCGAAATGTATGAGGGACGCATTTCCTCTATCACAAATAACTTCTTCACAGGTCTTGTTCTGGTCTGCCTGACGCTAATGCTATTTCTACGGCCAGCCATTGCCTTTTGGGTGTCCATTGGGATCGCGACGGCCTTTGCAGGCGGCTTGGCATTGCTCCCGCTCTTTGATGTATCATTTAATATGATTTCGACCTTTGCCTTCCTATTGGTAATTGGCGTAATTGTCGATGACGCCATTATTGTTGGCGAAGCTATTCACTTTAAAACCGAAGCCGGAGACCGCGGGTTAGACGCGGCGGTGAACGGTACATCTATGGTCGTAAAACCCGTTATTTTCGCCGTATTGACCACAATGATTTTCTTTGCTCCGTGGATGTATCTATCAGGCGGGACAAGCGAATTTACACGGGCCATCTCTTTGGTTGTGATTTTGGCTTTGTTTTTCTCATTAGTGGAATCGCTTTTAATTCTTCCGGCACATTTGGCGCATTTAAAACCTGTAAACCCCAGAAGCCGTATCATGAAATTCCAAGCGAAGATTTCAAACAGCTTAATGTGGGTGGCAGAAAATATTTATCGCCCGCTCATCACCATGGCTTTGCGCCGCCGCTATCTTACGGCCTCGCTGTTTATGGCGCTGATGATTATGACAGTGGGCGTTGTCGCGAACGGGCTCGTTAAATCCTCTTTCTTCCCTGAGAGTGAGAGTGACCAAATTGAAATCTCTGTCGAACTTCCCGAAGGCACACCCTATAGCCGCGCCCTCGAAGTGCTTGCGCAATTGCAACATGCCGAAGAGGCATTGCAAGAAGAAATTGCCGCCAAAGATGGTGACCTTATCGAAAATTGGTACACGCGCTCACGTGATGATAATATTCTCGCGCTTGTTAAATTGGTTCCCCCGGAGACTCGCTCGCTTACAGCCAAAGAAACGGCTGAACGCCTGCGCGAACTCATTGGCGAAGTCCCGGATGCAGAAAAAATTACGGTCAATTACAAAGATAATAATGACGGTCCGCCCATTGAATATGTGCTCAATGCAAAATCCTTTGATGATCTGCAAGCGGCAGCAGATGACCTTATGACCCGTCTTCGCAGTTATGAAGGCGTTTTTAATGTCGTCAATGATATGGAAAGCGCGTCCGAAGAAGTGCAATTTGATCTAAAGCCTGGCGCCCAAGCCCTTGGTGTCACGACAGCTGATGTCGCGCGTCAAGTGCGCCAAGGTTTCTTTGGCGAAGAGGTTCAGCGGTTGCCCCGTGACGGCGAAGATGTTCGCGTCTATGTGCGTTACCCACGCGCAGACAGAGAGTCGCTTGACTTCTTAAAGTCCATCCGCATTCGAACGGCTGATGGGCGGGAGCTTCCCCTTGGCGCTGTCGCAGATTTACGTTTTGAAAAAGGCACAAACCGTATTCTGCGCCGCGAACGTCAACGGGCTATCATTGTCTCTGCTGAAGTCGTGACTGACCGTATTGATGAAATCCGCAAAGAACTGAATGAAGGTTTTTTTGAAGAGTTTGATACGCTGCATCCCAATGTCACGCGCGGTAATATTGGCCGGGCACAAGGTGAAGCAGAATTTCAACAAGAGCTCATGACTTTCTTCCTTATCGCGATTGGGACGGCTTACTTCCTTGTGGCCGTGTCATTTAAATCCTATTTCGAACCGATCCTGATTTTACTGGCCGCTATTCCATTTTGTTATTGCGGAATGATTATTGGGCATATGACGATGGGCGCAACGATGTCACTTCTGTCCATTTTAGGGATGTTTGCGGCGGCGGGCGTGGCGGTGAATGATAATCTGGTTTTGCTGGATTATGTGCAGCGCCTTCGCGCGCAAGGCATGGACGGCGCGCAAGCACTTGTCGAAGCAGGAACGCGGCGCTTTCGTCCTATCTTGTTAACGTCGCTGACAACCTTTGTCGGGTTAATGCCGTTACTGATGGAGAAATCCTTACAAGCGCAATGGCTTATTCCTATCGGGATTAGTCTGGCCTTTGGTGTGCTCTTTGCCCTCTTCGTGACCTTGTTCTTTGTCCCTGCTCTTTATGGCATTGGTGCAGATATTGGCCGCGGAATGAAATACCTCATTAAGGGTGAGCCGCAGCCAAAATTTGGCGCGTCGATTTCTCCCGAATCTATCGAAGAATGGGACAGAACAGCACTCCCTGCTGAATAAGAACTCGCCTGACAGCCCTAACCGCTTGAACCTGAGCGCATAAATCTTTATGTGCGCTCTATGCGGATTGTAGGGACTATATCAACTTTTGTGTTAGCAGCCGCGCTTAGCGTCTCGGCTTCGGCGCAATCGGCTCTGACGCCCGGCGAAATCCACGTCTGTAAAAACGTTAAACACTGCCTTGATATTGTAGATCGCCACGGCCCTGAAAGCTTTGACTATGAAGTTCTCAATGGCGAGTTTCAGCGCTTTGGCGCAACCGGAAAACAGGCTCTAATTACATTGATGTCTGGCAAAGACGAAACGGAAGTGCGCCGCGCACAAGCTGTCCTCGCCAGAGGCCAAACATTGCTCACTCCAAATGAGCAGCGCAAAGTCGCCGCTCTCTGGCCGCGCGGCGATTTGGGCACCCATGCCATTGTCATGAAAAGTGCCCTCTCCCCGCTTATGCGCGCACGGATGATTGAAACCTTGTCACATGAGAATCCAAACGTCAGAGACATTTCGCGCGATATCATTGCGGCGACTGTAGCTAAGAAAATGGACTTTCCATTACGGCCTGATGATTTCGGAGGTTTGGCAAAAGCTTTACTGGATGACCCGACACCTGCCTTAGTGGAGCTTCTATCTACGTTTGAGGCGACGAAAACCAAACCCGTTTTTATGCGCCTGTTGCAAAGCACAGACGGGCCCACGATTAGCGCTGCCTATCAAAAGCTTTATGCGCAAAACCCCGAAGACGCGTTTAAGACTCTCATAGCCACGCTTTACGGATTGAAAGACACGCAATCAGCCAATGCCTTTGCAATTTCCTATCTCCTGCGTGAGCGTCATAAATCCCGTGAAGATGGGTTCTATTTGAAATTTGCCAAAGACCTGACCGAAGATAAAGAGATGAGCCAGATGGGCCGCCTCGCAGGATTTGATGCTATTATGCAAAGCGCTGCCGCGCCAAAGCTTTCGGAACCGAGCAAGTATTATGATGTAATGCAGACCACTTTGCGTAAACGCGATGTTCTCCCAGACGGCTATATCCGTAATCTTCCGCGCCAAGCTGGGGACACATCCGATTTATGGCTGAGAGCTTATTGGGCGCATTTCCGGCCTCAACCATCTGAACAAAAGCTAGACTTTGTGCGCGTGGTTGGCGGCTTTGACACGGATACGGCCAAACGCATTCTTCTGGAAGCTTTGGGAGATAAAGGCGACTGGCGTATTCTTGAAGCCGCCGCCTTGCCGCTGGGACGCCTGACATATCAACCCGCAAAGCCGCGCCTCGAAACACTTTCGGATCATCCTATCATGGCCGTTCAAATTGCGGCTCTAACGGCGATTGATAATATGGCGTCACCGCCCAAAAAGGCTCGGCCCGGCTATTGGAAAAAATTGCTCACTGCGCAATCTAATTATTGTTCAGCAAAGCCCAAAGACTTTAAAGACGACGCCAAAACCTTGCCCTTCTTTGATCTTGTCGATCTAGACTTCAAAGCCGCGGGCGATCAACGCCGTTTCGTCAGTTCTATCGCGCCCACCAAAAATGGCTATCTTGTCGGCTTTGATGCGGGGCCCAACGGCGGTGATTTGCGCTATTATGATAATGTTTCGGGCGATAGTATTGGCCTGAAATCCCGCCTCTCTGAAACGACTGAAAACATCGCGGCGATTATCCCCGTCACGCCGCCGCCACTAGGTCAATATGCCAAAGCCTTTTGGGTGATTGCGCAAAATACGACGCAAGACGACCAAGCCAAGCTTTACCGCCTGACAGGGGCGGATGGGCGTTTTGATGTTAAATACCAAGCCGAGCTTCCTGATAATGTTTCGGCAATTGCGCCGCAAAAAAATGGCGATGTCTTTATGAGCTTTTACAAGCCGGGCGCAAAACCGACAGATGTGAACCCGCCGCTTCTCCTCTCGCCAAGCGGCGCCATTCGCCGCGCCTGCCTTAGCGCGGCTGACACGGCCAAAGCTTTGCCGTAAGAGCCCTTATGGCTTATTCTGAATCCGCCGCGCTTTCCGCGCTCTCTGATATTCGCGACCCGCGCACGGGACGGGATATTGTCGCCTCTGGTATGCTTGGCGATTTAATATTTAAAGACGGAACACTCCGAGCGGTGCTGCGCATTGACTCTGCTTTAGCGGATGGTTTTGAGCCTGTCCGCCAATCCGCTCAAGATACGCTGGCGCAATTAGACGGCGTTGAGACGGCCTCTGTTATTCTCACCGCGCATAAAGCCGCTCCCAAGCTTGGCAAATCTGCCGCGCCAAAAAAACGCGTGGTGCCCCACCAAGCCCGCCGCCCCGAAGGTTATCAAGGGGACAGTCAAATCGGCACCGTGCTGGCAGTGAGCTCTGCCAAAGGCGGGGTGGGTAAATCCACCATCGCGGTAAACCTTGCGGTCGCGTTGGCGAAACTTGGCAAATCCGTTGGGCTACTCGATGCGGATATCCACGGCCCAAGTGCGCCGATACTTCTCGGGCTCAAAGGCGTGATGGCCAAGACCGAAGAGCATGAAGGCCGTCGCCTGATTAAACCCTTCACCGCCCATGGAATTAAAGCCATGTCGATCGGATTTCTAACGGAGGATGACGGGCCGATTATTTGGCGCGGGCCGATGGTGCAGGGCGCGATTTCCAAAATGCTCTGGGATGTGAATTGGGGTAAGCTGGATTACCTCATCATTGATATGCCCCCCGGCACCGGTGATGCGCAATTAGGCCTCGCGCAAGACATCAAACCCAAAGGCGCGATCATTGTCTCCACCCCGCAAGACCTCGCGCTTGCGGATGCGCGGAAGGGCGTGAAAATGTTTGAGAAGGTGGATATCCCGATTATGGGCCTTGTGGAGAATATGGCGGTCTTCATCTGTCCTGATTGCGGCAATGCCCATCATATCTTTGGCAAAGACGGGGCAAAGGCTGAGGCCGAAACGATGGGCGTGCCGTATCTCGGCGCAGCCCCGCTGGATATGGCGATAAGAGAAAGCGGCGATGCGGGGGTTCCAGTAGCGGCGGGTGAGGGTGATGTGGCAGATATTTTCGCAAACTTAGCGCGGCAATTAATTAAATAATGTCCGCGCAGGCGAAAACCTCGCGCCGAGGCTTCTCAGCGCGTTTTATCTCTGATGTAGGGTGGATCTTGTTGTTTTTTTCTAACAAAAACGAACGGATCCACCATTTTGGTGTGTGACAAAAGGTGGATTACGTCTGCGGTTTTTCAAACCGCAAACTAATCCACCCTACATCTTACAGTTAGTCAGGCCGCAGCGGCGCGGCGCAAAACCCTAACAACTGCTGCAACCACGCACAGCCCGCAAAGCTTTCGCGCGGGGCCCAGAGCCAATTCCAATCGCGAAAGCACCACGCAATGCGCGGCGTGAGGGTGCGGTTAT
>ENA-ORXM01002338-ORXM01002338.1-marine-metagenome-genome-assembly--contig:-NODE-2338-length-22479-cov-3.889965_pt1 | contig 22479 bp, 19 predicted proteins | sample MGYA00237867_ERZ511480 | MGnify/ENA primary metagenome ERZ511480 (study PRJEB26309, sample SAMN06266103) | marine metagenome | isolation source: Algal blade | place: United Kingdom:Sidmouth, United...
GGCGCATACGGCATAGGGGTCCTCACCCGCGTCCTGAGCAGCGGCTGGCACAGCCAGCATTGCGACAAGCGGTGTTGCGAGAATGAAAGCGTAACGAGTCATGGGAGTGGTGTTCCAATTTTTGGCAGTATGCAGCTTGTGACGCGGTGTGCCCCTCGGCGTCAACTCTGGCTATCCCGCATCCCGCTCCCCGAACAGTGCCGTACCAACGCGAATGTGTGTCGCGCCCAGCATGATTGCGGTGGAATAGTCGCCGCTCATCCCCATGCTGCGGCCTTCCAGCCCGTTGTCATCCGCCAGTTTTGCCATCAGCGCGAAATAGGGCGCCGGTTCGATGCCAAAAGGCGGCACGCACATTAGGCCTGCCAGCGGAATCTCCGCCGCCCGCGCCTTTTCCAGCAAGCCTGGAAGGTCGGCAATGGCGCAGCCGCCTTTCTGATCTTCAGCCCCGATATTGACCTGCACGAAACACGGCACCTGCCGTCCCGCCTTATCGAATGCCTTGGCCAGCGCCTTCACCAGGCTGGGCCGGTCAAGCGAGTGGATGTAATCGAACAGTGCCACAGCTTCTTCCGCCTTGTTGGACTGTAACTGGCCGATCAGATGGAGTTCCTCCGCACCCGTTTCTCGTCGAACGGCAGCTGGTGTTGAGGGGGGCCGTCCGGGGCTCGCCCGTAGCGGACGATCGCGAGCGCCGAACTCGATTCGTCCTCCCGTGCCCTCACCCGTCGGAGGGTGATCCCTCGGTCAGCGTCGCGAGGGCGCCGAGAACGTAGTCGTCCAGTGGCTCCGGAGGTCCGTTCGGAGGACCGGTCCAGCCGCTGGCCTGCACGACGAAGATCCCATCGGTCGCGATCGCCGTTCGCCATGCTCCCCGCCCGCTCGCCGCGGGCAGGGACGTGCGGAGCAGCGCGGGGGAGCCCGTTCTCGATTTCGTGGCGGCGATCGTCGTCGCACCGGCGGTGAGCGCGTGCGCGTGCAGCGTGTCGGCGAACAGTCGCGCGGTGTCCGGACGGTCGGTGCGCATCAGCGTCACCTCGACCGGGGCGAGCTCGACGTCATCCGGATCGTGGAACTGCACGGCGACCATCGCCCTGATCAGACGCGTGAAACCATCGATTGCCGCTTCGCGACGCGCCTCGTCGGCACGTAGGTCCACCCCTTTCAGAGGCGAGGTGGCGATCGCGACGCGAAGGTCGGGGCCATCGAGCCAGGGGTGGGACACTTGCCGGGCGGCGGCGAGCAAGGCGCGATTGCGCCGCTCTCGAGCGGCGTCCGGGAAGCTCGCCGGATCGAGGATCTGCAACGGGTCGTGCGGTGGCTCGATCAGTAGCCGTTCGATCAGCGCCGCTCCGTCGGGTCGCGCCGCCAGCGCGGTGACGAAGCGTTCGCCCTCTACATAGGAGTACTCCAGGAGGTTACGGTCGACGGGCGCCGATCGTGCCGTCGGCGCCGGGACGGCGCCACCCCCTTCCCCATCCTCGGCTCGATCGTGCTCACCGAACATGAACGCGTCGAGCGCCGCGAGCCCACCGAGACAATCCTCTCGTTTGCAGATGACCCGTGTGAGCCACTGCGCGTGCCCTTCGAACGCGGCGGACCGGGCGAAGGAGGCGCGGAAGTCGGGTGTGCTCTTTGCGTGGATGCCGTGAAGGAGGTCGTCGGCGGCGTGTACGAGCTCGTGCAGCATCAGCACGAGCAGTGCCTCGTCGCGGAACGCACCAGCCGCAGGTAGCGAAGCGAGGTAGTCCGCGAGCAACTCGCGGTTGAGCATGACGGAGCGCCGCTGTCCGGAGTAGAGCGCGGCGTACGTTCCCGATCGGCCCGCCATCAAGGTCCCGACCAGACGCTCGGCAAGTGGACCGTCGCCTACCTGACCGCGCACCAGTCGGTTCGTCTCGAAGCGTACTTCGGTGAGGATCTCTCGATCGTCGACGAGCTCGAGCGGCACCTCGCTCAGGTCGGCGTCGATCTGCTCCTCGACCAGGAGTCGAGCCTGACGGTACAGCCGTCGCAGCCGTTCCGCGCCGATGTCGAGGGTCGGGGAGGTCGCCTCGTCCCGCTCGCCGGTGATCTGAGCGACTTCGGAACCGAGATCGCCTTCGATCGAAGAGACGGTGGGGACACCCGCGTCCGGATACGAAGGTGTGGCGGCACGGGGAGGGACGAGGGACGAGGGAGGCGCACAGCCGCCGAGCAATACCAGGATCGCAACCGACCCGAGCGTCGGGCCGCGCCGACCGACGCCGCGCCGACGGCCGAGCTCGTGAGCAGGGGGGCGGCGCGACACGCGTCCGTGTGACATGCGTAAAGACCGCTTCGTGGCCGTGCGAGGAAGCAGTCTATCGTTCCGAGGGACGTACCGACCGACCATCGTCACAATTCGGCGACGTACTACGGGAGGCAGGTGGGTTTCGGTGCCGCATCACCAGGCAACCGCTCGTGGGCGGCTCGTGGGCGGCTCGTGGGCGGCCGTCGCCACGTGCCGTGGCGACGGCCGAGCGGGGCTCAGCGCTTGTACGCGCGGATGTAGTCGATCGTGTAGCGAGCCGGGAACGGCGTGCTGCCGTTGACGGGACCTCCCCAGCCACCCCCGAGCGCGAGGTTGACGATGATGTACATCTCCTCGTTGGAGATGCCACTGCCCTCGTAGCGGTTGACCTCACGACCATCGACGTACCAGGTGATGCGGTTCGGCTCCCACTTCATGCCGAAGGTATGGAAGTCGTTGGTGAAGTCGGGCCCGGCGAACTCCATGGTGCCGGAGCCCCGCGCGTTGTAGCCGCTCTTGTAGTGATAGACCTGGTAGACCGTATCGGCCTCGTTCCCGAGAAACTCCATGATGTCGATCTCGGGCTCGCTGCCGTTGTCGTAGTGATTCAACAGCCAGAAGGCGGGCCAGAGTCCTTGGCCTTTCGGAACCTTCGCGCGCATCTCGAAGTAGCCGTAGCGCGCCTTGAACTTGTTGTACGTCGTCAGCGTGCCGGAGAGATAGGACTTGTTGTTGGCACTGCTCTTGAGCGAGGAGGGCGTGCGCGAGGCGGTGATCTCGAGCTTGCCGCCGCCGAGCTTGAACGGGTTGGCACCGAAGTCGGGATTGGCGATGTGGTCGACGTAGTACTGCTGCTCGTTGTTGATGGTGTAGTTCGGGCCCCACCGATAGCTGCTGTTCCACTTCGAGCTGTCGATACTGCCGCCGTTGAACTCCTCGGAGAAGACGAGCCTGTAGCCCGAAGGTACCCCGCCACCGGCGCTGGGAGCCGGCTCTTGGGGAGGGGACGTTTCCGATCGAGAGTCGTCATCGCTGCGCGAGTCGCCGCTCGTGCGTGCGGTGACCGCGCCCGAGTAGGCCGAGTACTTGCCGCCGTCACCGAAAGCGACGACCTGATAGCGGTACTCGCGACCGTCCTCGAGACCGGTGTCCGTCCAGCTCGTGCCCCGCACCGTCGTGCGGTAGCTGCCATCGCGGTAGACGTTGTAGCCGCGTGCGCCCATGTCGTTCCAGAAGACGCTGATGCGATCCTTGCCCCTGGCCTCGGTACGCAGCCCACCGGGCGTACCGGGGGTTCCGCTGACGACGGTGCCGCGCGGGGCGGCGCCGACACCGGAGCCGCCGCCGGCGGTGGCCTCGTCCGCGTCGGACAAGATGGTGTAGTTACGCGCGTCGTCGAAGGCGACGATCGCGTATTCGTACGTCTGCCCGCCGCTGACGCTCGTGTCGATGTAGTTGGTGGTGTCGTGGACCGTGGCGTAGTATCGGTCGTTCCTGTAGACGTTGTAGCCGTCGACGCTGACGTTGTCGACGGACCCGCTCCACGTGATGCGAATGGCGCTGTCCGACAAGGCGGTGGCGGAGACGTTCTTGGGGATGGTGGGTTTCTGGCTGTCGGCGTAGGTCACACCGGAAACAGAGACGAGCGCGAGCGCGCCGATGATCGAAAATCGCATCTTGGTCCTTGGGATATTGAGATCAGGAGGAGAAGTGTTCGGCTACCGATCGGGTAGTCGGGCGACACGACTCGTCTGGAGACAATCACCCTTGCGCTGTTGGGCAAGACCGCTGAATCCGAAGGCGCCACTTTATCGGCGCAACCTGAAACGAAACTTAAAACCCGCCATCTGCACGTTCCCATTCGTCAATGTTCGAGCCCGTGAGCGGCGGGGGCCTTTAGCGTCAAATGATGGTTTCGTGATGCCATTCTCAGCTTGACGGAGAACCGTGCGAGAACCGCGCCCGCCGGTGGTCGATTGTATTACGGGAGCATTACCAAGAATTTCCGATCGGTCATGGCGAGATGGCAACGCTTGCCACGTGTCGGCTCTCCCGGGCTCAGCTCGAGACGTTCACGACTACCCGGCCGCGCACGCGACCGTCCAGGATCTCGCGCCCGAGCGCGATCACATCGCCGAGGGCCGCTTCGTGCATCATCGACTCGAGACGTGCGCGGGGGAGCTCGGTGGCGAGACGTTTCCACGCACCGATGCGCCGCTCCGTTGGGCACATCACCGAATCGATGCCGAGCAGCGAGACGCCTCGTAGAAGAAAGGGGATCACGGTCGTCTCCAGCGCGCTGCCACCGGCGAGACCGATCGAGGCGACCGCGCCACCGTAGCGAAGTCGTGTCAGCACGGTGGCGAGTGTCGACCCGCCTACCGCATCGACGCAGCCGGCCCAGTGCTCGCGATTCAGCGGCTTGCCGTTCGGGGTTTCGATCTCTTCTCGTGATACTACACGTTCGACCCCAAGTGACTTCAGGTAGTCGTGCGTCTCGGCCCTTCCGGTGGAGCCCTCCACCTCGTAGCCGCGAGCGGCGAGCAGGGCACAGGCGACCGAACCGACACCGCCGGCCGCCCCGGTCACGAGCACCGGCCCCGAGTCCGGGAGCACGCCCGCGGATTCGAACGCCTCGAGCGCGAGCATCGCGGTCAGTCCCGCCGTGCCCACACCCATGGCCTCGCGCATGCCGAGCCCCTCCGGTAGCGGCACCAACCAGTCGCCTCGAACGCGAGCGCGTTCGCTGTAGCCACCCCAGTGCAGCTCCCCGACCCGCCAGCCGGTCAGCACCACCTCGTCGCCGGGCGAGTAGCGCTCGTCCGCGCTCTCGAGCACGGTACCGGCGAAGTCGACGCCGGGGACGTGGGGATAGTGCTTGACGAGACCACCGAGCCCGTTCAGCACGAGGCCGTCCTTGTAGTTCAGCGTCGACCAGGCGACATCGACGAGCACATCGCCTTCGGGGAGGGCCCCTTCGTCGATCTCGACGAGGGCGGCGCTACACTCGCCCGCCTCGTCACGATCGACTCTCACGGCTCGGAACATGATCGTTCTCCTCGGGTGGTGGCGGGGAAGCTCAGCGGGCGCTGCGGGCAGCCAGCTCGAGGAAGGGGTTTATCGACACGTACAGCACGAACGCGCAGAAGGTGAATACCGCGAGGACCGCGAGCGGACGCTCGCGCAATCGAGCGAGGGTGGAGAGTGGGGCGCGGCTCGCGGCGATGCGCGTCTCGCGCTCGCGCTGGTAGGTGTCGATCAGCATGCGGGCACGCGCCGCCTCGTCCGCCTCCCCGACCCAGAGACCGGGCATGGCGATACCCCAGTTGCCGGCCGTGGTCTCGTACCACCCGATACCCGCCTCGTCGAGCAGCGAGCGCACTTCGTCGGCCTCCTCGTCGGGCACGTTGCGCAGGCGGAACACGAGGGTGGTCATGGGGGCGAGTATAAAGGGTCGGACCACTCGTGGTCCGACCCTACGCCCGGGAGCTGACCTTCGCCTCGGTGATCCCCCTCTGGAACCGGTGGGGTCGGACCACTCGTGGTCCGACCCGGTTCGCTAGGCCGGCGCCCGGAACGCCTGGTTCTCGCGTCCGGCCACGAAGGGCTTGAGGTAGATCTCGACGCGGCGGTTGCGGGCGCGCCCCGAGCTCGTCGCGTTGGTGTCGACGGGGGTGCTCTCGCCGCGACCGGAGACACGGGTGCGCGAGCGTTCGACTCCCTCGCGGACGAGATGGCGGGCCACCGCGTCGGCGCGCCGCTCGGAGAGCTGCTGGTTGTAGCTCTCGGTGCCGGTGCTGTCGGTGTGACCGATGACGTGGACGGCGGTGCGATCGTATTCTTCGATGACGCCGGCGACCTTGTCGAGACTCTCGTGGAAACCCGAGCGTACGCCGGCGCTGTTGATGTCGAACGTCGCCTCGCTGTCGAGCTCGATGCGCAGCGTCTCCTCGTCGACGCGAGTGAGACGAACGTCGTCGGTACCGCGCTCTGCGGTCAGACGCTCTTCGAGCCGACGTTGCTGATCGTCCATGTAGCGACCGACCGCCGCTCCGGTCAGCGCCCCGATCGCCGCTCCGACGTACCTGCCGCTGCGGGCGCTCGTCTGATTGCCGGCGATCGCCCCCACCGTCGCGCCGACGACCGCACCGGTCTTGGTACGGCGGTTCGGATCGTCGGTGGCGCAGCCGGTGGTGATCGCGAGGGTCGCGACGCTCGCGACGAGGGCGTGACGAAGACTGTTCATCGGCGGGCGGCCTCATGGTGTTCTCCACCAGCTTGTCGGCCGGCGGTGAGCACGCTTCGCGATCGAGGTGGCGAACTGTGTGCCGAGTGCGGTTTCGCCGCCCCGATGCGGATCGAGAGTGCTGCCCGGAATGCGTCTCGCGAGATCGCCTCCCGCGAGCGAACGGTCGGTCATCGTTCCGCTCGCGGACTTCGGTCGGCGATGCCGAGGCCGTGACGAACGGGGTTGCCACGGTTTGGAGTAGCATGCGTGCCCGAGCGCGACGAGGCGGGAGAGCGACGGCGGTGGAGACGATCGAGTGGGATGACTTCGCGCGCGTCGAGCTACGCGTCGGCACCGTGGTCGCGGTGGAGGCGTTTCCCGAGGCGAGAAAACCCGCGTGGAAGCTGACGATCGACTTCGGTGAGACGATCGGCACGCGTCGCTCGAGCGCGCAGATCACCGCGCTCTACGCCGAGGAGGATCTGCTCGGGCAGCAGGTGCTCGCGGTCGTGAATTTCCCGCCGAAGCGGATCGGACCGTTCTCGTCGGAGTGTCTGGTCACCGGCCTCCATCGCGAGGACGGTGCGGTGGTGCTGGTGCGTCCGACCGAACCGGTGCCCGACGGGGCAAAGCTCGCCTGAGGGGGCGCGCTTTCGTCCGGCGGTCTCGCCCGTCGGAGCGATTCAGTCGGCGACGGCTGGAACGGGCTCGATCGCGCCGCCGCAGACGTGCCGGTGCGGGGTGGCCGGTACGAAGCCGCGGTCCGGATCGGCTCTGAGGGTCTGCCGTCCCCCGCAGAGCGCGATGTCGTCGTCCTCCCCCGGTTCGGGAACGAGCCGCGTGACGAGCTCGAGCGTACCGCTCTCGCCTATCGCGGTGACGAAGGCCGCCCGCGTGCGCAGCCTCGACACCGGTGTGACCTCGGCGGCGAGATCGCCCGTCCCGGCAAGCGTCGTCCAACGTCCGTTCTCGTCGACGGCGACGAGTGTCGGATCGGTGCCGTCGGCGAGGAAGAACTGCAGTGCGAGCATGCCGGAGTCTTGGCCGAGCGGTGCGCTCGTCACCGCCCGGACACCCCTGACGGCCGGACTCGACGCATCGGTGCTCGCCTGTTCCCAAAACCGCTTCAGCTGCCGATCGAAGAGTGCCCTCTGGGACGGCGACAGACGATCGACACCGTCACGGTCGGGCCGTGCACGGCAGTCGAAACCCCACTCCTCGGTATAGCGATCGCGTAACTCGCGCGCCTTGTCCAGGCAGAACTGCGTGCCGTTGTCGGCGTACCACATCACGCGTCGCTCACCGTCCTCGCCCGTGACGCTGACCTCGCAGAGATGATCGCTCCCCGGCAGGTCCACCCGCAGCGCGCGCGTGTCATCGGGCACGCTGCACTCGAACTCGAGCGCGGTGCCGATCTCCGGCACGAGCGAGACCAGCACGGCTAGCGCGGCGGGCAGCGAGCCTCTCGCTGGAACGTTCCGGTCGTCGGCGACGCGCGCTAAGGGCCTTCCGTGTCGAGGCGCATCGGTAGCCATAGTGCAATCTCCGGCAACACGATGATAAGCACCAGCCCGAGTAGCTGGATGACCATGAACTGCATCATGCCGAGGTAGATATCCTTGAGATCCCACTGCGGCACGACCGCCTTCAGAAAATAGGCCGACAGCGCTACCGGCGGCGATAGCCAGGCGGTCTGCAGGTTCACGGCGACGAGGATGCCGAACCAGATCAGCCGGTTCTGCTGGTCGGCGAGAATTCCGCCGAATTCGAGACTCTCGACCAGTGGCAGGAGGATCGGGACGATGATCAGCACGATCGGCACCCATTCCAGCGGCCAGCCGAGCAGGAAGATCAGCGCCATGATCAGGATCAGGAACAGGTAGGGGGACAGCTCGAGCGTCAGCAGATAGTCGGTCAGCATGCCCGGGGTACCGAGCTTGGAGAACACCGCGCCGAAGAAGTTGGAGGCGGCGACGAGGAACAGGATCAGCACCGAGATCTCCAGCGTCTTGAAAAGCGCCTCGCGAAAGCCGCGGAAGGTGAGCTTTCGGTAGGCGAGCGTCAGCAGGAAGGAGCCGAAGGCGCCCATCGCCGCCCCTTCGGTCGGGGTCGCGAGCCCGAGCAGGATGCTGCCGAGGGCGAACGCGACGAGGGCGGCCGGTGGTACCAGACCGAGCGTGAACTCGCGCACGATGATCCACATCGACTCGGCGCGGAACTCCTCGGGAAGCGCCGGACCGAGGGCGGGGTTCATGCTGCAGCGCACCAGCGCGTAGCCGACGTAGAGCATGGCCATCAGAAAGCCCGGGATGATCGCCGCGGCGAACAGATCGGTGACCGGGACTTCGAGGATCGGACCCATGACGACGAGCATGATGCTCGGTGGTATCAGAATGCCGAGCGTGCCTCCGGCGGTGATGGCCCCGGCGGAGAGCCTCACGTCGTAGCCCGAGCGGTTCATGGTCTTGGCCGCCATGATGCCGAGGATCGTCACCGATGCCCCGACGATGCCGGTGGCCGCGGCGAAGATCGTGGAGACGAACAACACGGCGATGTAGAGCGCGCCGCGCACCCGCGAGAGCATCAACTGCACGGCCGTGAACAACCGCTCCATGAGCCCCGCCTGCTCCATCAGGATGCCCATGAAGATGAACAAGGGCACCGCCGAGAGCGTCTGCTCCATCATCGCTCCGGAGAACTGCAGCGTCTCGAGGTAGAACGTCAGCTCCCAACGCGGCCAGAGCCCCCAGACGCCGAACACGGTACCGAGAAAGATCAGCGTGAAGCTGATCGGAAAGCCGACGAAGATCGCGAACAGCATCGCCGCGATCATCCAGATACCGATGATCTCGGGGCTCATACGGGCCACCGCCCGCGCGTGGCGGCGTACCAGCTCTTCAAGGTTTCCGATATCCCCTGCAGGATGAGCAGAAAGACACCCACCGGGATCGCCGTGCGCACCGGCCCGAGCAAGGGCATCCAGGCGGTGTCCATCGCGCGCTCGCCGCGCGTCCACGCGTTCAGTGCGTACTCCGTGCCGTACCACAGGAGACAGACCATGCCGCCGAAGTAGAGCGTCAGGTAGAGGGTCATGTCGACGATCCCCTGGGTGCGTGCCGACCAGTTGCGGTAGAGGAAGTCGGCTCGGATATGGACGCCGCGGGCGAGCGCGTAGCCCGCTCCGAGCATGAATAGCGCCCCGTAGAGCATGCGGCTGACATCGTAGGCCCAGAGTGTCGGCGCCGGGCTCAGCCGGCTCGGAGCGTCCGGGTCGGTGAACGCCCGGACGATCTCCTCGATCCAGGCGCCCGGGGAGGTGCCGAACTTCCTCACGATGACCTCGTAGACCATCGCGAGGCACAGCGGCACGATCAGCCAGGCGACGGTCTTTCCGACCCAGTCGTTGAGCGTGTCGATGAACCCGATGATCTTCCGGTGAAGGGGGTTCATGTCCTCCGGAAGCTCGCCCGGGGCGGCCGAGCGACGCTCGGCGATCAGCTCGTCGGCGATCTCGAGCTTGCCAGGATCGACGTCTTCTGCCATGTCGCGGGGTTCGTCACGGAGGGGGAAGGTCTGACCGTCGCGGGCGTCGGGCACGTTGACCAGCGTAGCGCATCGCGCCCGACCCTGCGCGGCGCGCCGTGCCCGACCTCCGCGTTCCGAGGCCCGCCGGTCCCGCGACGCACGACTCGGAACTCCCCGAGCGGCGCGACCGTGCCCTCGTCGGCAGGATGCAGGCGTGACCCTGAGCGCGTTCGTTGGGCGCTTCGCCGATGCGCCGCTTCGCTCTCCGGGGGGGTCTCCCGGAGAGCGGAGCGAGGCGACCGCGCGCGGGTGCTTACTCCTTCAACGACTGCGCGTAGGCGTTGCCGAGCGCCGCGTTGGAGGTCTGAGCGCCGGCCCAGAACGGTACGGCGATCTCCGCGAAGTCCTTCATCGAGGTCCAGACCTCGGCGAAGAACTCGTTCTCCTCGGCGTTCTTCTCGAGCGTGGCGTTCGCCGCGGCCATGTAGGCGGGGAAATAATCGGCAGGGGTGTCGTGCAAAATGACACCCTCGTTCTCGGTCAGATCCTTCAGTGCCTTGCCGTTCTCGTAGATGCGATAGCTGATCGCCTTCGAGAGCGAGGCATCGGCGGCCACTTCCATCGCCTTCTTCTGGAAGTCGGTGAGACCGTCCCAGATGTCGCCGTTGATGTACATGTCGGCGTTGACGACGACTTGGTGGAGGCCTTGGAGGTAGTAGTGCTTCAGCACCTTCTGGAAGCCGAACACGCTGTCGGGCTTGGGGCAGCACCATTCGGCGGCATCGATCGTGCCCTTCTCGAGCGCGGGCAGGATGTCCCCCCCGCCCATGGCGACGGCGGCGACGCCGATGTCGTTGTAGGTCTGACCCGGGATGCCGGGAGGGGCGCGGAAGCGGAGCTTTTTGAAGTCCTCCATGCTGGTGATCGGCTCCTTGAACCAGCCGAGCGCCTCGGGTCCGACCGGCTGCAGCATCAGACCGTGCACGTTCACTCCCATCTCGTCCCAGAGCCGATCGTAGAGCTCGCGCCCGCCGCCGTACTGAAACCAGGAGAGAAAGGCGAGGTTGTCGATCCCGACACCGGCGCCGGCGACCGGCGAGCCGAACAGCATGGCCGCCGGGTGTTTGCCGGACCAGTAATGAGTCCAGGCGAACCCGCCGTCGAGTAGACCCTTGTCGACCGCGTCGAGGATCTCGGTGCCGGGCACGACGGCGTTGTTCGGCAGCACCTCGATCTTGACCTCGCCGTCGGTCAGCTCGGAGACCGTCTCGGCGAAGTCCCTGAGCATGACGATCTCGTCGGACTTGTCTGGCAGGACGGACTGGACCTCGATCGTCGTCGCCGCCTGAGCTTGGGCGCCGGCGAACATGGCCAGGGCGACGGCCACTCCCGCTACTCTCTGCATGGTGTCTCTTCCTCCGGATGAATGTCGTGCGCGCTTCGCTTCGGGAAAGGCGCCGCGAGAATCATGAACCGGTGGCGATGACAACCGATGACAACCGATGACAGGGGGAGGATCGCGGGCCGGCACATGCATACCGGCACGTCGGAGCTCCGGTAATGAGACTCAGAGTCTCATTGCTCGGGCTCGCGTGTCAATTCCGACGCCGCCTTCGCCTGACCCGGAGCGTCGCGGGTCGGACGCTCGGGCAAGGAGCGACTGTTCGGCAAGAGCCCCCGCGATCCGTTCGCCGGACCTCGGCGCTCTCGGGAGGCGAGTCTCGGATCCCTCAGGTCATGAACCCCAGATCGGTCTCCGGGAAGTTGCCCAAGGTCGGCAGCACGGCGCCGAGACGTTCCTCGTCGAGTCCGATCCAGCGCAGAAGGGTCGCCGCGTACTGGGTGGCGGCGAGTGTCGGCAGGATGCGTCGCTCGTCCACCGTGTCCGGGCCGTCGACATCGAGGAGCGGCAGCGTGCCGTGGATCCGCCCGCCGCGAACCGCCCCGCCGAGTGCCATCAGGTGATTGCCCCAGCCGTGATCGGTGCCGTCGCCGTTGCTCGTCAGCGAGCGCCCGAAGTCGGAGGTGGTGAAGGTGGTGACGTTCCCGCCCTCGCCGAGCCGATCGAGCGTGGCCTGGAACCAGGCGAGCGCGTCGGCGAGCTGCGCCAGGAGCACGGGCATCTCCTCGTTTTGCGCGTCGTGCACGTCGTAGCCTCTCATGCGCACGTAGAAGATCTGTCGCTGCATACCGAGGCCTCGCCGGGCCGCCACCAGGCGGGCGACCATCGCCAGACGCGCGGCGAGCGGATTGTCCGACGGCGGCTGCCCGACCCGCCCCTGCTCGCGTTCGAGCGCTTCGCCGAGCTCGCCGGTGATCGCGAGCGCACGCCGCTGCAGCTCGGCGTAGGCGCCGGTGAGCACATGACGGCGCTCGAGCTCGAGCACGCGACGAAACGCATCGAACCGCGGACGTTGCCACTCGTCCTCGGCGTCGAGGCCGTTGTAATCGATCACCCCGGTCTCCCGCATCGAGAGCGGCCGCTGTCCGACGCCCGATTGCCAGTAGTTCGTGCCCGCCAGCGAGATCGACGTCAGGTAGTCGCTCTGCGCGTGAGTGTTCGAGAGCAACCGTGCCGTGCGCGCTCCCCAGCCCTCGGTGCCGCGATCGGCCCCCTGTAGTTGGTGCCACTGGATCGTCTGATCGGCGTGGGAGAAGAGCTGCGCGGGGAGCGCGACGCCGCGACTCTCGAACTGCTCGCGCGTGGTCGGCTCGACGAGGTTGCCGACGTTCGCGATCAGTGCGAGCCGCCCGTCTTCGTAGAGTGGCCGAAGGGCGGTGGCACTCGGATGCAGACCGGCCGCCTCGGCCGAGCCCGCGTTCAGCGCAAGCAGTCGGCTCCGCTCGATCGCGAGATTGCCGCGCGCGCGTGCGTAGGCGGCATGTTCCGCCGCGCCGTTCGGCACCAGCAGGCTGAACCCGTCGCAGCCGCCGTCGAGGTAGACGCACACCAGTGCACGGTAGCCGCCCCCGCCGTCGTCGAGCCGTCCATCGGCGGCCCGGGTGAGGGTCAGTGCCGGGCTCGAGCCGAGCGCCAGTCCGGCGCCGGCGAGGGTGCCGCTGCCGAGGCGGAGGAAGCGGCGTCTGGCGGAGTGGAAGGTCATCGGATCATCTTCTGTCTGTGTCGGCTCAGATCTGCACCGCCGCTTCGGGAGAGGTAACGATCAGGAAGATCGCCTCGGCCACTCGCTGCGAGGCGGCGTTGGCGTGGCCGCGTGCCGTCATCAGCTCTCGTACTTCGTCGCGCAGCGCATCGGACATGCGTCCGCCGAGAAGAAGCGCGTCGAGATGGTCGATCAGCGCCTCGCGATCGGGCTCCAGGGTCATCTCGCGACTGATGTCGATCACCATGCGCTTCGGATCGAGGCTGGCCTTGTAGTTGTGTGCCCAGAGCGTGTTGGCCAACAGCCGTACCGTCATCAGCACCACCGAGCTCTCGTCGAGGATCGCGAACTCCGGGGCGACGAGCCCGCGCTCGGCGATCCGCCCGGGCGGGCTGAAGTCGGGGCGGAAGAAATTGAACACCGAGGGTGCGGCGAGCGGTGCCTGCTCGAGCTCGTTGGCGACCCAGCCGTAGTGGAAGTCCGGGTGGATCGACTCGGGCGCGAACGCGCGCCAGAGTTGGGTGACGCGAATCAAGGGCTCTTTGAGCTTGCCGAAGGTATCGGGCGCGTCGAGATGACCGGATCGGGCCTCCCGATGCATCAGTATCGCCCTGACGGTGCTGCCGAGCGAGCCGCGAACCCCCGCGGCGTTGCGCTCGAAGACGGCGACGACATCGCGCACGTAGCCGGGGGAGGGATTGCTCGTGACCAGACGCTGGATCAGCTGCTTGACGATGAACGGCCCGACGTTCGGATGGGCGAACACGTGGTCGAGCGCGGCTCGGAGGTCGGCTTCGGGCGTCTGTCCGGCCGGAATCACCTTGCCGTCGAGCAGACGCTTCTCACCCGGCTCGTGGTACTGGGGCCAGGGGCGCATCGGATTGACGTAATCCTTGTTTCTCGGCCAGCGGAAGTTCTCGGCATTGGCGAAGTGCCATCCGGTGAAGACCCGCGCGAAGCCTTCGACGGCCCTCTGGTCGTAGGTCGGCACCGGCGTTCCATCCTCGCCGAGCACGACACTGCCGTCGGGGTCGAGCTTCACGAGCCCGATGCTGAACAGCTGCAGCAGCTCGCGGGCGTAGTTCTCGTCGGGGACGATGTTGGCCTCGGTGTCGGCGCGGCGGTTGCCTTTCACGCTCAGGTACTCGCCCATCATCGGATTGAGCGTGACCGCCTCCAGCAGATCTCGGTAGTTGCCGAAGGCGTGGCGGAGCAGGATGTCGTAGTAGGCGGCGAGTCCGATCTGGTGCTGGGCGAGGCCGTCGGCGCCGGAGAGGACGAGGATCTGGCTCAGGGCGAAGGCGACGCGTTGGCGGAGCTGATCGTCCGCCTCGATCGCGTGTCGCCACCAGACGTTGATGTACTCGTTCCAACGATCGGGCTGAGTGGCGCGTTCGAGCCCGGCGAGCAGATAGGTGGCGGGCATGCGCATTTGCTCGTCGATCCACGCCCCCGCCCCCGTGCTGGCGACCGAGCCGATCTCGTCGAGCTGCGGACCGAAGGTCGCCTGCTCGAGCAGGCGAAAGGCCTCGGCCGGCTCGAGCGGTCCGTCGACGGCGGCGTTGACGACCTCGGTGTGCGGCAATGCCGGGGCGATCGCGGGGACGTAGGCGGCAAGCGCTGCCGAGGCGGAGGGGGAGGTCTCGACGAGGGCTCTGATGGGGGCGGAGTTGGCGGAGGCGACGTTCGCGGGAAGAGCACCGGCCGGGGTCTCGTCGATCGCCTCGGGCGACATCTCCCCACCGCCACCGCCACCGCAGCCGGCGACGGCCACGAACGCGATCAGCAGGGTTGCGGCGGCACATCGGGTACGGCGTGTCGGGGGCGGGCGAGTACCGCCGTCGGGTCTTGTCGCACTCGTGGCCGTGGGGGTCATCTCGTCGCTCGACGTCGCAGGCGTCGGGCGGTTAACGGCATGGCGAGCGGGCGGCTGATCGCCTCCGCGGTCCCGTCGGGTCACGGCTGTGAACCGGTCGGCGGGAGAGATCCCGAGAACCGTGAATCAGGTGTGGAGGAGGCGCTCCAAGCGCGTGAGCATCGTGTCCGGGTCGTGGTAGTCGATCGGAATCGAGTAGCCGCGCTGACTCCCGTCCGTCTCTTCCGTCACCAGCACTAGGCTCGGAAAGCCGCTCACCCCGAGCGTGGCGGCCAGACGGCGCTCCCCGGCGAGCACCGCGTGCAGACGAGCGTCGTCGAGATCGGCGGAGAAACGACCGACCTCGCAACCGAGCTCGGTTGCGAGGTCGATCAGCACGTCCCGATCGGAGGGGTTTCGGGCCGCGAGGTAGTAGGCGCGCTGGATCGCGTCGATCATCGGCGTCTCCAGCGCCGGGCTTTGCTCGCGGGCGGCGATGACGGCTCGGCAGGCGCGGAAGGTCGAGCGACGTGGCACGTTGTCGCGCCAGAACGCGAAGTCGAAACGCGTGCCCGGCACCACCGCCTCGATCCGTCGCCAAGTAGCCTCGAGGCGATGGCGAAGCTCGGTCGGCATCGGCTCGTCGCTGTCCGGAGCCAGACCGCCGAGCACGCGCCGGAGAGGCAGCTCGGGCGGCAAGCGGTCGATCAACCGATCGAGCGCCGGGCGGGCCGCCCAGCACCAGCTGCACATCGGATCATGCACGTAGCAGAGGCGTGCGCTAGCCTCGTCCGCCCGCATCCCGACGTCCTCGCGGATCACCGACTCTCGTATCAAGCCTTGCTACCGCGACCGCGCACCAGCGACAGCGCCTCCTCGTCGAGCGCGATCGTCGCCTCCTCGGCCTCCAGAAAGGTCACGTCCGTCGTGCTCTCGAGCGCTTCCTCGAACGCGAGCTCCTCGCCGCCGTGCGCGTTCGTGACCCTGATCACCCGATCGTCGACACCTTCGGTCCGCGCCGAGCGTGGTGGCGGCAGCTGAGCGGGATCGATCCGCACGGTCTCGTCGAGCAGGTCGGTCGATGACACGAGCGGCGCGATCGCATCGCCGGCGGAGGAGGCCGGCGAATCGGATCTCTCCGCTCCGGAGAGCCGGGTGAGCAGCGTCGCGATCTCCCGCTCACGCTCTCTGACGATTCTCTGCAGACGCTCCTGCGCTTCGACCTGACGGCGGTTGAGCTCGATCGCCTCGGCGCGTGCGCTGTCCAGCGTTTGCTCGTCACCGCGCGAGCTATCGCGCAGCGCACGGTTCTCCGCCGTCGCCGTTCGCAGATCCTCGCTGAGCGACTCGAGGCGCTCCTCGAGGTTGTCGACGTCCCGCCGAGCTCGCTCCTCGTGACGCGCCTCCAACTCCTCGACCGTCTTCGCGAGCCGTCGCGCGGCGCGTGAGCGCTGCATCATCCACCCGCACAGCAGCCCGAGCAGAGCGGTGGCGAGCAGGCAGGCGGCGATCTCCACTTGCAGTGACGGCATGGCGATTCCGCTCGGCATCAGAAGATGAACTCGATTCGCCGATTGGCGGCACGGCCTTCCGGGGTCGCGTTGTCGGCCAGCGGCACGGCCTCGCCGTAACCGTAGGCCGTCAGCCTGTCCCGTGTCACGCCGCGCGTGAGCAGATGATCGCGCACGGCGACCGCGCGCAACCGGCTGAGCCTGAGGTTGTTCTCCCTGGGCCCTTCACCGTCCGTGTGCCCCTCTATCGTGACGGGAACCGGGGAGTAGCGGCGCAGTACCGCCGCGATATCGTCGAGCTTTCGGCGGCTCGGAGCGGTCAGCTTGTCGCTGGCCGATTCGAACAGGATCTTCGTGTCCGGCAGTGTCGCGAACGCGGCGCGCAACGCCTCCGGCCCCTTGGTCGACTCGGGCGGACGGGTAGGGGGCGGCGCCAGCAGAGCGGTCTCGAGGGGGCGTTCCACGGGGGGTATCTCCGGCGAACCGGCCGCGACGGTCGTGTCCTCGGCTGCCGTTCGCCCGTCCGCGTCCGTCGCCTCGGTCGGCCTTGGCGCTTCGGTCAGGGCTGCCTCATCGGTCGGCTTCGGTGCTTCGATGGGGGTGGGTGCCTCGGTCTGCTCCAGTGCCCCGGTCGGTGCCGTCGCCTCGGTCGGCTCCGGAGCTTCGGTCAGTGCCGTCTCCTCGGTCGGCTCCGGAGCTTCGGTCAGTGCCGTCTCCTCGGTCGGCTCCGGCGCTTCGGTCGGTGCCGTCGCCTCGGTCTGCTCCGGCGCTTCGGTCGGTGCCGTCGCCTCGGTCGGCTCCGGCGCTTCGGTCGGTGCCGTCGCCTCGGTCGGCTCCGGAGCTTCGGTCAGTGCCATCGCCTCGGTCGGCTCAGGCGCTTCGGTCAAGGCCGTCTCCTCGGTCGACTCCGGTGTTTCGGTCGGGACCGCCCTCTCGGCCGACTCCGACACCTCGGCCAGGGTTGTCGCCTCGATCGGATCCGTCGTGTTTTCGGGGTCCGCTCCGGCGCTCGTGTTCGCGGCGTTCGTCGGGTCCGGCCCCTCCGCCGCCTCTTTCGGGTCCGCCGAGCTCACCTCCACGAGCTCGACCAGCGAGTAGTCGCCTAGCCGTTCGAGAGCCGCCTCCAGAACCGAGTCGCGGGTCGACTCGTCCGGCGCCGTGCCGTACAGGGTCACCTGGCGATCGACCACATCGATGCCCGGTGCCTCGAGCGCGCTCAGGTCCGGAAGCAGGTCCGCGAGTGGCTCGAGCCACTCGGCGGAGGCGGTGTTCGCATCGTTGTCGATGATGGAACTGATGTAATCGACCTCGAACCCGTCGATCGCCGCGTCGACGAGCGCCGCGGTATCGTCCTCCTCGGACAGCCTTCCCTCGATCGTCAGCGTTCGGTCGGTGAGCCCGAGCCGGAGAGTCGGGGAGGCGTCGGTAGACGGTCCCGCCTCAAGCTCGTCCGAACGTGGCTCGGCGGGCGCGTCCCGAGTCGTCGCCCCCTCGATCGGAGGCGCCGTGGCCGGAGTCGCGTCGATTGGAGGAGCATCGGATGACGATTCCGTGAGCGAAGGCTCGACGGAGGCCGCATCCGCGAGCGGACGCCCCTCGAGCGAGAGATCGCCGGACATCGGCTCTCCGGGTATCGGCTCTTCGGAGGCGGGCTCCGGCGCGCCTTCCTCCGGTGGAACGCCCCCCTGAGGCGGCTCCGCGAGCGCACGCGCTCCGGACGAGGATTGCCCCGAGGGGGAGAGCAACGCCGCCACCTCCTCGGAAGCGGGTCCGTCGGCCGACTCCTCCGACGCCATCGGCTCTCGGGGCGCAGGCGCCTCGGGCGGACGGTCCATCGGGGCCGACTCCTCGGTGGTTCGCACCTCGAGGTGGTCGACGACGCGGCGTATGCCCGAGCCGGTCGCTGCGGCGGCGAGCAGTGCATCGCGCTGCGCGGCACTCTCGACGGTGCCCGACAACGTCGCTTCGTGATCGCGCACGGACACGGCGAACGAGGCGTCTCCGACATCGAGAGAGGCGAGTGCGTCCTGCACGCTCTCGAGCATCACGCGCTCGAGAGCCGGCGCGTGCCGCGTCACGCTGAAGCCCGTGATCGCACCCACGCCCGCGAGCCAGACGAGCGCCCAGCCGAGCATCGCGAGATTGGGGCTGCGACGCGCTCGGTTCGGCGAAGTGGAAGGAGGCACGGGAGGCGGGTACGACCGTCGACGAGGGGACTCCGATTATACCCTCCGTCCGCTCCGGATCCTCCGTTGACTCGCTGCCCGTCCGCCGCGCCGGGTTCTCGACGCGTCCCGGCACGTATTAGGATCACGTGAGGTGACGGTGCACGAGACAGGGCATGGAACAAGAGAGGACGGAGGAGGCGATCGGGCGCGCGGTCACCGCTAGGGTGCGGCCTCGTCGCCGCGGGCGAGCGGCGAGCGGGCGCCTCGCGCGAGCGTGCCTCGTGCCGCTGGTGGGCGTGCTCGCCGGCACCACCACCACCGCACCACTGTCCTCGCGGGCGCAGGGCACGGCCGGTGGAGTGCTCGCCGAGTGCGCCGCCCTCTCCCCGTTGTTCGAGGAGTTGCACACCTGTCTCGACAACTACCTCGACGTCATGGACGACAACATCGCCGATGTCGCCGCCTACGTCGAGCGAACCCTCGAGGGCGAGGCTCGCACCGCCTTCGCCGTGGCGCAGCAGTCCTTCGCCCTCTACCGACGTGACAATTGCCTCTGGTATCTCGCCTTCTCGACGCCGCGCGACGAGGCCGAGCTGCTCGCCAAGGACTGTCTCGCGACGATGTCCATGCGGCGCTTGTCCGAGCTGCAGCGGCTGATCGCCGCCGACGAGGACGACGAGGCGGTGCGAAACGGCTATTACGTCTACGGGGCGAACCGCAACACCTTCCGCTCCTGCGGCTCGGAGGCACGCTACTGGGTGGAGGGCGAGGCGGGCGTCGTCGGTGAGTTGCAGCAGACCTACCTCGACGCGACCACCGAGCCGCTGCAGGTTCTGTTCGCCAGTCTGCGCGGCACGCTCGAGGAGGGGGTCGAGGCGCCCAGCGGTCATGACGGAGTGCTGCAGGCGAAGGCGCTGATCGAGCTCCGAATGCCGCGCGAGGCCGACTGTCGTCTGCCCGCGACCGAGTCACCTCCGGCGGTCGAGGTTGCCGCGGCGACATCGACCGATCTCCCCACCGCGGCCGTTCCGCCCGTATCGGAGCCCGTGGCGGCGCCCGCGCAGCCCGATCAGGAGCTGATCGCGTACTTCGGGGCGTGGCTCGCCGCCTGCGCCGAGAGCGATGGGGAGCCTCTCTGCACGCTGTCGGTCGCGCTCGATCCGGTGGAAGGCGGAGGGGAGGCCGGCGAGAGCACGCCCCAGCTGTCGCTCAGGCGCCGCGCCGCCGCGATCACCGTTCTCGAGCTCGAGTTCCCCGGCCGCGAGATCGACTCTCCGGCGAAGCTCCGTTGGAGCATCGACGAGCAGGTGCTCGGCGACATCGTCGGCTCGACGGTCCGGGTCGACGAACGCTCGGCGCGGCAGCTCGTGGAGACGCCGCGCTACCTGCAGACCGAGCTCCTGCCGCTGATGATTGACGGTGGTCGACTCGAGATCGAGCTGCTCGAGTCGGTTGACGACGAGCGCGGCGAGCGGTTTCGGGCGACGCTGATCGGGCTGACCCGTGCGCTCGCCTTCGCCGACGATTTCGTTCGCGACGGCAGCGGGCTCTGAGCGAGCACGCGATCGTGCGGCGCACGCTCGTGCTCGCCGGCGGCGATTTCGCCCCGTCGGTGCTCGACGGCATAGCGCTCGACGGCGCCCGCGTGGTCTGCGTCGATCGTGGCCTCGCCCACTGCCTCGCCGCGGGGCTCGTTCCCGACCTTCTCGTCGGCGATCTCGACAGCGTGTCGCCGGGCGCGCTCGAGCGTGCCGATCTCGCTCGTCTCCCGCGGCTCGAGTTCCCCGTCGAGAAAGATGCGAGCGATCTGGAGCTCGCGCTGCGAACGCTCGCCGAGGAGCGTGGCGCGGCGGTTCCCGAGGAGGTCGTCGTCGCCGGTGTCTCCGGTGGGCGCACCGATCACTTTCTCTTCAACTGGCTGCTGCCGGCGAGCCGTTCGTGGCCGTTCGCGCTGAAGCTCGTCGATGCGTCGGTCGAGGCGGTCGTCGTCACGCCCCGCTACCCCTTCGCCGCGAGCGGCGTTCCCGGGCGCACCTTCAGCCTGCTGCCGCTGGGGTCGGTGCGAGGGGTGACGACCGATGGCTTGCGCTACGCCCTCGTCGGTGCGACGCTCGCGCCCGGTACCACGCGCGGGCTCAGCAACGTCGTCGCCGCGACCGCGGTGTCGGTGCGGGTCGAGGAGGGCATGCTGCTCGCGCTCGCGGCACGGGCGAACGCCGAGGGCGGTGCGCCGCGTACGTTCGCCACGACAGGGGAGGGCGGGTAGCCGATGGGCGGGAAGACGATCGACGTGCGCAGCGACACCGTCACGCGCCCCGATGCGCGGATGCGCCGTGCGATGGCCGACGCCGAGGTCGGTGACGATGTCTACGGGGACGACCCGAGCGTCAATCATCTGCAGAGTGTCGCGGCGGAACGGCTCGGACACGAGGCCGCGTTGTTCCTGCCGAGCGGCACCCAGTCGAACCTCGTCGCGTTGCTGACGCACTGCGGGCGCGGTGACGAGTACGTCGTCGGGGCCGACGCGCACACGTACAAGTACGAGGGAGGCGGAGCCGCCGTCCTTGGCGGCATCCAGCCTCAGACGGTCGCTTTCGACGCCAACGGCGGGCTGCCCGTCGAGGCGGTGGTGGCGGTGATCAAGGCCGACGACCCGCACTTCGCCCGCACCCGCCTGGTCTGTCTCGAGAACTCACAGCACGGACGTGTGCAGCCGCTCGCGAGCATGCGGGCGATGCGAGAGCTCACCACCGAGCGTGGGCTCGCCCTGCACCTCGACGGCGCCCGCATGGCGAACGCGGCGGTCGCGCTCGGCGTTCCGCTCGAGTCGATCGGACGCCTCTTCGACAGCGTCTCGCTGTGTTTGTCCAAGGGCCTCGGCGCTCCGGTCGGCTCGGTGCTCGCCGGGTCACGGGAGTTCATCGCCGAGGCGCGGCGCTGGCGGAAGGTCACCGGCGGCGGCATGCGGCAGGCGGGTGTGCTCGCCGCCGCCGCGCTGCTCGCGCTCGAGAACGTCGAGCGTCTGGCCGAGGATCACGACAACGCGACCCGGCTCGCCGAGTCGCTCGCCGGCATCGACGGTCTGACGGTGCGCGCGGGCTGGACGCGGACGAACATGGTCTGGCTGGATTTCGATGACGGACGCGGCCGGACGCTGGCCGCGTTCGCCAGGGAGCGCGGGGTGCTCCTGTCCGCCTCTGCCGATCACGGGCGCATCGTCACCCATCGGGACGTCTCGCACGCCGATCTCGTCCGTGTCACACACGTCCTCCGTGAGCACGCCGATGCATCGCCTCCCGTGCCGACGAGTGCCGACATCTGAAGAGCGATCGGAGCCGGGCGGTACACGTGCACGGTCCGCCCCTCACGCGACGGGGGCGGTCGCGTCGCCGCGCCGGTAACGAGCGTGTTCAGCCTCTCGTCGGTGCGCTCTCCCGCCGAATCCCGCCGTCGACGATGCGCAGCACCCCGGCGCCGAGCGCGTGCACCACACCGGGTTCGAGGTGGAAGACGTCGCCGGCGCGAGCGGGGACGCTGCGCAGCAGGTCGACCAACGCGGGCGTGCCCAGCGCGGCCTCGAAGCGTTCACGGGTGGTGTCGGGCTCGAGGCCCAGGTACAGCCGCGCGCCGGGGGCGGCGTCGACGACGACCCACGACTCGGTCTTGACGTGATGTCCGGGATGGTCGTCCACCCAGGCCTGCGGCGGGTGCACCTGGACCGAGAGGTCCTCTCGGGCGTCGAGGAGCTTCACGAGCAACGGGAACCGTCCGTCGATCGCTGCGGCATCGCCCATGAGCTGGTCGGGTACCGAGGAG
>ENA-ORXM01002345-ORXM01002345.1-marine-metagenome-genome-assembly--contig:-NODE-2345-length-22451-cov-7.145794_pt1 | contig 22451 bp, 8 predicted proteins | sample MGYA00237867_ERZ511480 | MGnify/ENA primary metagenome ERZ511480 (study PRJEB26309, sample SAMN06266103) | marine metagenome | isolation source: Algal blade | place: United Kingdom:Sidmouth, United...
AAAGTTCCAGGATTACAACCTGATTGTGGAGGCGCATTATCAAAAGGGGCTACATTACAATCTGTACCACAACCATCACCATAGCCATCTCCAACACTCCAAGTGCCAGGGCTTTTTAGTTGATTTGGACTAAAAGGGGAAGGTTTGCCAAAAACTTGGCCATCATATAATTCTGTTGTGCCACAGAAACCTCCAATATCTATATCTGAAGGTTGGGCTGTTAAACCCAATATAAATAATAGGCTGCAACAGAATAATGCGCCTATTTTTTTGAAAAGTAAAGGTTTTGTCATAACTAAATTTTTTAGAAAACTTTTGTACTTTAATAAATTATATAAGGATTAGTATCTCATTAGATTTGGTATGCTATAGATATGCATGCGAATATGCTTTTTTTAAATATATACATACAAGTAGGGCAAAATGAAATTCATTGAAAAATAAACTTAACAGAAAATGCATTTAGACTATTTTAATAAAGCTTGTTATGAGCTTGGAAAGAGATACTTTATTAAAAGAATAAAATAGTTATCTTATTTTTGTGTGTAGTTAGTTGTCAATAAATACGTTGTTGTGGGTGTACGTTGCCCATTTAGCTTTGAAGTATTTTTGTTTCAAAGCTATTAGACATAACTATCTTATAAGCTAAAAGGGGACTTTAGCAGCAGTAGAAAAAATTACAAATAATATGTGAAAAATTATCTTTTAACTTGGGAGATAGTTAAAATTTTTGAAGTTGAAATAAATGTGTTTTTAATGAATTTTTTGGGATCATAATTAGTATTTTAATGAATGGAATTATAACAATAATATATAAAAGTTACATAAAGTGTACCACCAATCATAGCTAAAGTTACATATATTTGTGTGAATATTTATAGTGATTTTTTCTATTTTTTTATGAAAAATATTTAATGAATTGATTGATAAGCATTTAATAGAATTTTTTTTATTAATATACTTTTAATGTTATTATTATTTTAACATTAAAATGTTAAAAAGGTCTCTTTTAAGTTTAAAGGCGTATCATGAAAAAAGCGTTATTTCTTTGATTTTACACAAAGAAATAACGCTTAAAAAAGTAATTAGGATTTTTGTTTTTTTTGGAGAGAACGGTGAGTCGTTTTTTATGACGGATGGGCCCGCTATCCGTTCCTACAGCAAGCCCTTTTCATAAAAGCCTTACACATTTGCTGTACCACTACTATCGGGTCTATCTTTTTACGGACAGAACTTTCTGTAATAAGGAAGGAATAAATGAAAATTGTTTTTTAAAGTTTTGTAACATCCAATTTAATACATTGCGTAGCAGGACAACAATTTCCTAATTCTACAATGATAGGACAACAAAGTTGATTGCCACAATCACCTAACACTGCATCTTCTACTGTCAATAAATAAGCTCCTGCGTCTGTTACACTATAGCTGCTATTGGTTGCACCAGCGATAGGCACTCCATCCTTGTACCATTGATAAGTTGTAAAACCCGTAGGAGCCTCTAAAAGAAAGCTACCATTTTCGCCTTCACATAAAAGATAAGGAGTACTAAAACATGCACTTGCTTGGTCATCTTCCAAAGGATCACCATTGTTTGGTGTAGAATCCGTATCTATGCCATCCGTACTAAATACCTCCACTACATTCGTATGTATGCCTTCTCCATTAGATACCACCATAATGGTTAACATCGCAGAATCATTAACCGCTAAAGAACCAACATTCCAAATAGAATCTGCAAATGTTCCTTGTGTGGATGTATAATTTCCTGAATAAACAACACCAGCAGGAAGTGATTCCAAAATATTTAAATTGGTTGCTGCTTCTGGACCATCGTTGTATACAGTAATGGTAAATGTCACATTTTCAGCAATGGCAGCAGAATCTACGTCTACTGTTTTTGTTAAGTATAAATCAATAGGTCGATTTTCTAAATTACCTGGAGAAGCTACTGGACAATAATGAGAAAATGTGCCGCTTGTTGTAAAGTATTGGTCACAGTCATTAGGGGTAATACTTGTCCATAGATAGCTATAATCTCCACTATCTAAAATAAGGTCTACAGTTTGTGTTGCATCCACCACAATAGTATCACTAAAATTAGGATCATTCACATCTGAAAGAATGAACTCAAATAATGTACCAGCAGGGGCATTAGTAAACATTGAATAAGAAGTCGAAAAATTTGTACTGAAATCGGGATCACTGGTCATTCCTGAACCAACACAAGTAGGTTCTGTACTATTTGAAAGTAGAAATGGATCATCACATTGGGCTTGTATTGAATTATAGGTAAATAATGCGATGAACCCTATCAAAAAGATTTTATATAAGTTTGTCATAGTATTATATTGTAGTTACAATTAACGTATGACTATACGTATATGTATCTGGAATGTTACTACAATGAGTTCTTGGAAATGTTAAATTTTTGATGTTTTTTATAGACTGTTTTTTGAATATTTATATTATTTTATTTTGTTAGTTATAAATGTAAGATTATTAGATATAAATGTAAGCTTTGATGTTTTTTTTTACTTAAATAGATATTTTATTTTGATTTAATGTATTTTGTAAGATATTTACTTGTGTTGTTCCTCTTTTTATGAGTGTGTTGTCAATATAAGTAGTCTGACAAATTTATCTTAACATTTGATGATGGCTTCTTTTTGCCATCTACTTCGTTAAAAAATCTCGTCATAGCTATGGCTATGCCTCTATTTTTTGCCTTATAGCTGACTAAAAATAACCTCATCGCAAATGTAACCTTAATTCTGTCACACTACTTAGAATGATTTTTGAGTATTGGTTTTATAAGGTGCTGTCCTTTTAAGCTAGACCCGATAGGAACGATAGGGCAAAAACTATCAGGATTAGCGTGGTTGATGCATTTTTTGTTTGGTTGCTTTTTCTTGTAGATGGGTTCTTTTTTGCCCTTTAGTGGATAGCGGGACTATGCTTTGCGACGAAGCAATCCACCATTCTCTCCTAAAATAAAAAATTCCCCAATTGAGGGATAACCAGAAAAAAGTTTTAATCATTTTCTAACGAAGACGTAAGAACTTCTTGTTGTATATATTATTATTAGCAATTAACGATAGTATATAAACACCATTTGGTAATTCGTTGATAGGAATACGAATATTATTCGTTCCTTCAGTAAAAGTAATATCAGATGTTTTGATAAGTTTACCTGCTGTATTGTAAATAGCAATTTGCCCTGAGATTTCTTGTTTTGAGATGATTGTTTATTTGCATTTAATTTTATTAAATATTTAATCATTTGATTAAAATATTTTCAAATGAGTCACAATTAAGTCATATAAACATACTGTCCTTGTTAGAATAGACCTGATAGTAGCGTTATAGCAGAAGCGTAGGCTTTTTTAACAGAAAGAGCCATGCTATAGTAGCGAATAGCAGGAGCATGCGTCATAATGAAAGACAAACCGTTATCTCCTAAAATTAAGTAGGTGGAAGGATATGATATTGATGATGATATTGTTAATGCCATCTCTCAATTGTGACCTACTACCCAGCATTATAAAAAATACGCACTCTTATAAAGCGTCACCCCAAAGACAAGAAGCCCTGTTATAATGAACTTTACCAACATATTACTATTTTTTAATAGTACCTTGAAAGGGCAATAAAAAAGAATCCAAAAACGTTCTAAAAATGCCCAAAATCCACAAAAATTTTGGCAAACTGTATCAACAACTATAAATGCTATTGAATGAAGAAAATATTACACTATGTCACTATCTTTTTACTAATCTCTACAAGCTTACAAGCACAACTCAACCTTGAGTTACTTAGCCAATATGATTTGGGTGGCGGCTTAAATGACATATGGGGTTATGTCGATCCAGGTGGAAGAGAATACGCACTTGTTGGAAAAATTCAGGGAACAGCTATTCTTGATCTTTCTGACCCAACCAATCCACAAGAGGTCTATACCATTCCAGGAGGGAGCTCTACTTGGAGAGACATTAAAGTATATGGTGAATATGCTTATGTTGTTGATGATGCAGCAGGAGAGGGGTTGGTCATTATTGATATGACAGGCGCACCCGCTCAATATAGCCATATTTATTTTACCGACATTCCAGAAGGTGGTTCGATATCAACTTGCCACAACATCTTCATTGATGAAGCACAAGGTATCGCTTATCTTTTTGGCTGTGGCAACGGAGCTATCGCAGACGGAGCCATCATGTTGGATTTAACAAACGATCCAATGAGTCCCGAACTTGTTGGAATATATGATGAAAACTATGTACACGATGGTTTTGTAAGAAACGATACCATGTGGACCTCAGAAGTTTTTGCAGGACAATTGGCGGTTGTGGATATAGTAGATAAAGCCAATCCTGTAGTCATGGCAACTCGTACTACCTCTGGGTCTTTTACACACAATTGTTGGGTTTCTGATGATGGTAAAACGGTGTATACGACAGACGAAATTAGCAGTGGTTTTATTGATGCTTATGATGTATCAGATTTAAGCAATATTGTTGAAACAGATAGAATACAATCCAATCCAGGTAGTGGAGTGATTCCACACAATACCTTTGTGGTTGGGGATTATCTTGTCACTTCTTATTATACAGATGGTGTAACAATTCATGATGCAACTAATCCTAATGTATTGGTAGAAGTTGGAAATTATGATACTTCCCCCAATTTTGTAGGCAATGGTTTTAACGGTTGTTGGGGCGTATATCCCTACCTTCCTTCAGGTATCGTCATTGCGGCTGATATACAAGAAGGTTTCTTCGCATTACAACCTGTCTACCAACGTGCATGCTATGCAAAGGTAAACGTAAAGGACGCAGAAACAAACGCACCACTCGCCAATGCAATCGTAAACATTACAGGTACAAACAATACTTCCTCAACCCTTTTTGATGGAATTTCTAATTTGGGAATTGCTACAGCAGGTACTTATACAATTGATGTAAACAAAACAGGATATAGCAGCAATACGGCTGAAATCATTTTAGAAAATGGCGAAACAACAGAAATAACTGTTTTATTACAACCAACTTCGGCTTTTGCCTACAACTTCACAATAGTTGATCCAGCAGGAAATCCAATTCCAAATGCACAAGCAAATTTTAAAACAGGCTTAGATAATTTAACAGGTGTATCGAATGAGGAAGGTGTCGTTTTAATGAGCGACTTCTATGGAGCTACTTTTGAAGTAGCCATTGGTGCTTGGGGATACTTGCCCTATTACGCTTCTGCTTTAGAAATTGGAGAAGCCAATAACGGACAAGTCTTTATGTTAAGCGAAGGTTATTATGATGACTTTGCCATTAATTTAGGTTGGGAAGTTTCTGGAGATGCCACCGCAGGTATTTGGGAAAGAGGCAATCCAGTAGGTACAGATTATCAAGGAGGACTTTTTAATCCCGAAAATGATAATGGAGACGATTTTGGAACGGAATGTTTTGTGACTGGTAACGGTGGGGGACAAGCAGGTTCTGATGATGTAGACAATGGAACAACCATACTGACATCACCTGTTTTCGATTTAAGTGATTATCAAGATCCCTATCTTAGTTTCAATCATTGGTTTGCCAATGGTGGCGGTCAAGGTGATCCTTTAGATGACAACTTGGTCGCACGATTATCAAATGGTCTTGAAAGTATAGATTTTCTGAATGTAGATGCCAGTACACCTATGAGTCAATGGCTTTTCCAAAACATTAAGATTACAGACTACATCACACCCACCGAAAATATGACCATCAGCTTCATTACAGGAGATTCGCCTGCATCAGGCCACTTGGTCGAAGCAGCAATTGACGTGTTCAGCATCGTTGATTCCATGAGTGTGGAAGAACCAACTTTTGCCGTTACAGGACAAATCAAAGACGAAGCAGGACAACCTTTAGAAGACATTATGATTAGCATTTCCAACAGTGAAGGCGCATTCTCTTTGTCTACAGACAACACAGGAAACTTCCTAATGGATTTACCCGCAGGAGAATACAATGTAGTTGTAGGACAATGGGGATACATCACACAAGAATTAGACGCAATCACAATTGATGAAAGCGCAATTGATCCATTAAGCATCACTTTAGAAGAAGGCTATCAAGATGATTTCAGCCTTGACTTTGGATGGAGCATCACAGGCGATGCCAACAACGGTTTATGGGAACGAGGCATTCCAGAAGGAACAAACCAAGACAACATAGAGTACAATCCAGCCAACGACCTTAGCGATGATATTGGTGACAACTGCTACGTCACAGGTTTAGCAGGTGGAGGCGTAAACGACAACGATGTAGACAATGGCGCAACCATGCTAACATCACCTGTTTTTGATTTAGACAGCTACGAAAATCCTTACATTAGTTTCAGCCGATGGTTTGCCAATGGCGGAAATGGAGCAGATGACGAATTTGTAGTACAAATTTCTAACGGTGACGATACTTACTTTTTTGATGCAGTCGGCACAACAGACCCAGACAACCACAATTGGTCTTGGACAAACATAAGAGTCTTAGATTATGTCGTACCATCTTCAAACATGACGATCTCTTTCATCGCTTCCGACGACAGTGATGACCACATTGTAGAAGCAGCGATAGATGGATTTAGCGTAGCCGATTCAATGGCTATAGAAAACAATACAAGCCTATCAGACATCTACGATTGGAGCATTCAAGCTCGTCCAAATCCCTTCAAAAACATCCTAATCTTAGAACTAAAAGATGCCGAAGAACTACTGAATCAAAACGAAGCAGTAGAAGTTGTTTTATACAATCTTTTAGGAAAAGCAATCACAACTCAAGTTTTTGAAGAAGAAAAGATAATCTTAGAAACCAGTGATTTAAGCAGTGGCGTTTATTTCTACTCCATCCAAACCAAAGGGCAAATCCTCCAAACAGGACGAGTCATCAAAAAGTAAAAAAAGCAAAACAAGCCAAAATAGTAAAGGAACGATATTCGATAATGTCGTTCCTTTTTTTATGTTATTTTTGGAGAGAACAGTTCCTCTTTCATCGCAACGGAAAGGCCTGCTATCCGCTACTATAGCTTACATTAAACAACAAATCAATCACGGAAGAACCGAACCAAGCACTACAGCACCAAGAACTATGGCACTAATGTAAGCTATAACGCTACTATCAGGTCTATTTTGGATGGACACAATCTTTTAAAAGGAATTTTTTGTCTAAAAAAACATTTATTCCTTATAAGTTGTTAATTGCAAATAGCTAATATAAGTAAGTAGATTGTTTTTTTGTGTGTAAAAAAACGATGTTTTTATGTGCTTTAAATTTGATGTTTTCTTTTGTTTATACTATTGAATTATAATTTATGTTTTATTATTAATTATGTATAAATTTGATTTTTAAGTATTTATAGTAATTTTTTAAAAAATTATGAACACCAATAAATATTGAAATATTTCAAGTAATATTTGTTATATAAATGAGAATATCTTTATTTTTTTCTAAAAAAAAGTAAAAATCAGTTATTTTTTTTGTTTAATTATTGACTATAACAAAATAATTTCGTAATTTGTATTTAAACAAATTAAACTATTTTGTTATAGTGTTTTGAGAATGAAGCATTTATGTTTACTTATTTGAAAAAAAACAGTTTTTTTAATGAATAGTGCTTACCTTTTTTATAAAAGGATATTAAAAGGTAATACATTAAAAGAAAAATGCTTTAATAGAACAAAACAAAATTATTTTCAACCATACTTACCATTTATCATACTTACGCTCTGTAAACCAGTATTAAAGATATGTAATCACATATTCTTTAATTTAACATAGTATGTAAAACAACACATTTTTATTTTCTAACTGAAAAAGATTAACAATGAAACAGAAATCATTTGAAACCTCAGAGCCTCCTTTTTTTATTGAAGCCTAATTAAAGACTTTAATGAGTGCATTTGGAGATTAACTAAAGCATCCTTTTTACTATAAAAAATTGATTTACAAAGTATTATATTTTAAAATAGGCAAATATTGTCTATTAATAGGATAGGTCTATCTACCTCTTTAAACAATTTATAATAAATACTTTGTCAGATTTTAAAACAGGCAGATAATGCCTGTTCATATCTACTACTAAAACTTACATTTTCTGAAAATCCACAATTTTCGGACTGGGATGCTAATGTCTAAATTATAGTAAACTTAAACTACTTAATATGAAATTAAGAAAATTACCCTTAATCTTACCTTTACAAAAAACAATATTTATTTGTTTTTTCTTATCCTTAATTAGCCTGTATAGTTATGGACAAGCTTGTACAGGTGGCCCCATTCCTGCCAATCAACTTGATTTAAGAGGCAACAGTGAATATACACCAGAAGCATGTCCTGCCAATGATATTATGATCTTAGCAGCAATTCTTGATACAGGTGACCCATGTAATAGTTGTACTCCTGGAGAAATAGTTACTGCTGATTTGATTATAACTATTGAACATGGAACCAATAGTTCTAATAGATTTTTAGGTGTATTTGCTGATTTAGAAGAGACTTTAGCAAATGGAACAACAGTAAGTTGTGACATAGCAAGATGTTCAGGTGCTGTTCTTTCTCAAAATAGCACAGCAAATGGTGATGGTATTCAAACACTTGATTATGGAGAAATAACCTTTACTTGTGGAAGTTCCTTGAGTTTGACAGATATTTTATTGGTATGGACAGCAGCAAATGGAGAATGTCCCATTACACCACAAAATAATCCAAATGGAAAATATTGCTATAATAATGGAGTAATCAATATTGATCCTCCTTTGACTGCAATGGCAGAAGCAAGTTGTGGAATTGGAAATACAGGAAATATAGATTTAACAGTCATGGGAGGTTCTGGAAGTTTTTCTTATGCTTGGAATAATGGTGCTACGACAGAAGATTTGACGAATGTACCTTTTGGCACTTATATGGTTACAGTCAGTGATAACAATGTAAATGATGCAAATGGTAATCCTTGTACTGTGACAACTTCTGTCACATTCAACGGTCCTTGTTGTTCTTTTGAGACAGATTGTCCCACAACAGGAACAAATTTAGGTACTTATAATTGTACTAATTTAAACGACATTCCAGACTGCCCAAGTACAGTTGTAGAAGCTACAATGAGTCCCTATAATTTAACGGTAGGAACAAATCAATGTGGTACATTAGAAGTTATTTGTGCTGATAATATGACCCCGAATGGTTGTACAACCACCACACAAAACATAACAAGAACAATTACAATATTTGATGATATTGGTGATGGTGCAGGTGGCGCACCTAATGGCATGTTAGATGCAGGAGAAGATTCTCAATCTTGTGACTTTACCTATATGGTAACACCAACAGCATTAAGTGTTATGTGTCCTGACCCAGTAAATTTGCCTGCTTGTTCGACAGCAGACCAAATTATGGCTGCCTACACTAATTGGGAAAGTGCATTTTCTGTAACTGGAGGCTGTAACACAAGTTCAAACATAAATATGGTATCATCGCTTCCTCAATTAATATGTGGAAACCCTATCAATTTAAATTTTACGCTTACCGCAACAGATGATTGTGGTATGCAGTCATGCAATGCAATGTTTAATGTAGCTGCTTGTCCACCACCTACTGCGGACGCAGGTACAGACCAAGTAGTTTGTGGTATTCAAAATATTCCAGTAAGTGCGACAGCGAATGGTAGTGGAAGTTGGAGTGGAGGAGCAGGTTCGTTTGGAAATTCAAATTCTGCCACAACAAATTATATACCAACAAGCGGTGAATTAGGAAGTGCTATAACTTTGACATGGATAACAGCCGATCCAGATGGTGACGGTCCTTGTGTAGCGATTAGTGATGTAATGACGGTAACATTTAATGAGCCAGCCGAAGCGGAAGCAGGTGCGAATCAAGTAGTTTGTGGCATTCAAGCAGTTACTTTGGGAGCAACAGCGAATGGCAGTGGAAGTTGGAGTGGAGGAGCAGGTTCTTTTGACAATGCAAATAGTATGAATACAACTTATACACCTACAAGTGGCGAATTAGGAAGTACTGTAACCTTGACATGGACAACAGCCGATCCAGATGGAGCAGGTCCTTGTGTAGCGGTTAGTGATGGAGTGATGGTTACTTTTAATGAACCAGCAATAGTAAATGCAGGTTCAGATCAAACAGTTTGTAGTGATTCGCCAACAGTAAGTTTGAGTGGAACAGTAAGCGGAGGCTCAACAAATGGAAGTTGGTCAGGTGGAGCAGGGGTCTATACTCCCAATGCCAATGCTTTAACTACTTCCTATATGCCAAGTAGTGGCGAAATCGCAGCAGGCATGGCAACACTAACTTTAACAACCAATGACCCAAATGGTCCTTGTCCTGCAACTACCGATGAAATAACAATTATCATTAATCCTACAGCTACAGCGAATGCAGGTTCAGATCAGGTAGTTTGTGGCATCCAAGATATTAATTTGAGTGCGACAGCCAATGGAATAGGAAGTTGGAGTGGCGGTAATGGTACTTTTGGAAATCCCAATAATACAACAACAACTTATATGCCGACCAATGGCGAATTAGGAAGCACTGTAACCTTGACATGGACAACAGCCGATCCAGATGGCGCAGGGCCTTGTTCCGCAGAAAGTAATGATATGACAGTAACATTTAATGAGCCAGCAACAGCGAATGCAGGAGGAGATGTTGTCAGTTGTGGCTTGATGGATATTAGTATTGAAGCAACCACACAATCAGGTGGAACAGGTATGTGGGCACTTATTAGTGGTGGTGGTAGTATTACTGCTCCAACAAGTTTAAGTACAGTTTATGTACCTACAAATAGTGATAATGGACAGACAGTAACCTTACAATGGACAACGAATGATCCAGATGGCGCAGGTCCTTGTGTAGCAGTCAGTGATCAGATGACGATTATGTTCAACACAGATGCGATGGCAGATGCAGGAGCGGATCAGGTTGTTTGTGGATTGAATAATGTATCTATTATGGCAACAGGTGGAACAGGTACATGGAATGTCGTTTCGGGTGGAGGAAGTTTTAATAGTCCTACCTCTTTATCTACCATCTATATGCCTGCCATGATTGACTTAAACAACACAATCACTTTAGAGTGGATTACGGCAGATCCAGATGGTGCAGGGCCTTGCCAAGAAATCAGTGATGAGATGCAAATTACATTTAACGAACCAGCTACAGCGACAACAATGGCAGATCAAACTTTGTGTGGAATCAATGGAGCAATTACAATAGATGTGGCAGCTAATGGCAATGGAGGTTGGAACATAGTAAATGGCAACGGAAGTTTGGCAAATGTTAATAATTCAGCGACAACTTATACGCCAACAATGGCAGATATAGGAACAACAGTTCAATTAGAATGGACGACAAATGATCCAGATGGAACAGGTCCTTGTGTTGCAGTTTCTGATATGATAGAACTAACCTTTAATACGCCTGCTACGGCTGATGCAGGGACAGACCAAACCGTTTGTGGTTTATCGAATATCAGTATAGATGCATCTAATAGTAGTGGCGCAGGTGTTTGGAGTGTAGTGTCAGGTGATGGTTCTGTATTGTCTCCTAATAGTGCGATGACGACTTATATTCCTGGTGCCAATGATTTAGGCAATGCAATAACTTTAGCTTGGACAACTGCCGATCCAGATGGAGAAGGGCCTTGTGGAGAAGTAAGTGATCAAGTAGTTTTGAATTTCAATGCACCCGCTACAGCCGATGCAGGAGACAATCAAACTTTGTGTGGTATAACTAATGTTAATTTAGATGCAAGTGGCAGTAATGGCGGTGGAATGTGGTCTATTGTGACAGGAGCAGGAAGCCTTTCAAACGCATCATCTTCAATGGCGGTGTATCAAGCTGTAGCTGCTGATGAAGGACAAACTGTAACTTTACAATGGACAACAGCCGATCCAGATGGAGAAGGTCCTTGTGTGGCTGTTACCGATATGGTTAATATTACTTTTAATGATGATCCGATTGCCGATGCAGGAGCAGATCAGATAATTTGTGGTGAAACAACTGCAATGATTGATGCTTCCAATAGTAGTGGAGGCGGTTTGTGGACAATCGTTAGTGGTAGTGGCAATATTGTCGCCTCTACTAATGCAATGACCTCTTATATACCCAGTGCTGGAGATGTTGGAAACACTGTAACCTTACAATGGACAACAGCCGACCCAGATGGTGAAGGGCCTTGTGTTGTTGTTTCGGATATGGTCAATCTAAGCTTTGAAACACCTGCAATAGTAAATGCAGGAGATGATTTAACAGCCTGTAGTGATGATGCAACTGTTACTTTAGATGGAAGTGTTGGTGGTGGAGCAAGTAGCGGAACTTGGACAGGAGGAAACGGAAACTTTAGTCCCAATGCAATGACTTTAAATGCAACTTATACGCCAACGGCTGCTGAAATTGCAGCAGGCAATATTACTTTAACTTTGACAACGAATAATCCAGAAGGCCCTTGTGATGCTGTTACCGATATGATAACCATTACTTACAACGCTGTACCTACAGCCGATGCAGGACTTGACCAAACTGTTTGTGGAGATGCTACGGTTACAGTAGATGCAACAAATAGTAGTGGAGGCGGAGTTTGGAGTATTATAAATGGTAATGGTACAATAGTTTCTCCTACAAGTGCTGTTACCGCATATGTTCCTAATGCAAGTGATATAGGAACAACAGTAACCTTACAATGGACAACTTCTGATCCAGATGGGGAAGGGCCTTGTCCATCAGTAAGCGATCAAATGCTTATTAATTACAATACACCAGCAATTGCCAATGTAGGAAACGATCAAGTATTTTGTGGACTCCAAGATGTTAGTTTGGATGTAGGAGCCAATGGTCCAGGTAGTTGGAGTGGAGGCAATGGTACTTTTAGTAATGTCAATAGCACCAATACAACTTACACACCTACCAGTAGTGAGTTGGGAACAACAGTAATGCTTACTTGGACAACTGCTGATCCTGACGGAGAAGGGCCTTGTAATGCTGTCAGCGATTTCGTAAACATAACCTTTAATGGAGAATCTGCTGCCGATGCAGGAGAAGACCAAAGAGTCTGTGGAACAACAACTGTAGATATAGATGCCTCTAACAGTGAAGGTACTGGCTTATGGAATATCATTAGTGGTAGTGGAACAATCATAGCCCCAACAAATGCGATGACCTCTTATATTCCAAGTACAGGAGATATTGGAAATACTGTAACCTTACAATGGACAACCTCTGATCCAGATGGTGAAGGGCCTTGTCCATCAGTAAGCGATTTAGTTGATTTAACCTTCGATGTTCCTGCAACTGTGGGGGCTGGACAAGATCAAACAATTTGTAGCGATGCACCAACCATTACTTTAAATGGAAGTATTGGTGGAGGCGCAACGAATGCAACTTGGTCTGGTGGAGCAGGAATGTTCTCACCTAATGCGAATACCTTGAATGCGACTTATACACCAAGTGCAGGAGAGATAGTTGTAGGAAGTGTGACATTAGTGTTAACTTCCAATGATCCAGAAGGCCCTTGTGATGCTGTTTCCGATATGATGGTACTGACAATTAACAATGAGGTTCTTGTGAATGCAGGAGGAAACCAAGAAATTTGTAGTGATACACCAATAGTCACTTTACAAGGAGATATTAGTGGAGGTATTGGTAATGGAACTTGGTCTGGTGGTAGTGGAACTTTCTCGCCAAATACGACAACTTTAAATGCAACTTATACACCAAGTGCTGCTGAAATCACAGCAGGTAGTGTTACCTTAACTTTAACTTCGAGCGATCCCAATGGCCCTTGTAATGCTGTTTCGGATATGGCAACTATTGTTATATATCCGCTAATAGAAATAAATGCGGGAGCAGACCAAACAATTTGTATAGGCGAAACAGCAACTTTATCCGCTACATTAGGGGGAGAGGAAAATCAAGGAACTTGGAGTGGCGGTTCAGGAACTTTTGGAGATGTCAATGATCCTAATACAGTTTATACACCAGATGCTTCTGAAGTAGGAACGTCTGTTTCTTTAACTTGGACAAGCGATGATCCAGCAGGCCCATGCGATGCGATAAGTGATATGTTGACTTTAACAATCAATGATGTTGCTGTTGCCAATGCAGGAACAGATCAAACGGTTTGTGAAGGAGAAGTCGTTCAATTGATGGCTATATCCAGTGGTGCTGCAATAGGAGGAACTTGGAGTGGAGGCAATGGCACATTTGATGACAATACCTTAGCCAATGCGAATTATACGCCTGCTGCTAACGAGATGAATTCAACCATAGAGTTGATTTGGACAACCAACGATCCAGAAGGGCCTTGTACGGCAGCTATGGATACAGTCTTAATTATGATTGGAGACGCTGCAAACGCTAATGCAGGAGACGATCAAACACTTTGCGAAGGCGATGTGTTTACACTACAAGCAGTCGTCAGTGGTGGCGCAATGGGGGGAACATGGAGTGGCGGAACAGGCGCATTTTCTAATGCCAATGATCCCAACACAACATATACACCTGCGAGTAGTGAAGTAAATACAACAGTTACTTTAACATGGACAACAGATGATCCACCAGGTCCTTGTAATGCTTCAAGCGATGAGGTTTTATTAACAATCAATGAAGCAGCTACTGTTGAGGCAGGAACAAGCCAAACAGTTTGTGGAGCAATTCCTGTGTCCTTGAGTGCTTCTTTAGGAGGCAGTGCCACAAGTGGAACTTGGTCTGGTGGAGCAGGATTTTTTGCAGACAATACCGACCCCAACACAACCTATACAGCTGCACCATTTGAAGCAGGAAGTACAGTGACTTTAACTTGGACATCTAATGACCCTGATGGTCCTTGTACCGCCGTTGCAGATGAAGTAAGCATTACATTTAATACATTACCAATTGCCATAGCCGCAGCAACCTTACCAACTACTTGCGAGTTAGATGGAATTGTATTAAGTGCGACAACGAATGGTACTGGAAGCTGGAGTGTTTCGAATGGTTCTGGAACTTTTAATCCTTCTAATACAGCGATTAATGCAACATACATTCCCGCTTTAGGTGAAGCCGATACGACCTTACAATTTATTTGGACAACTGATGATCCTGATGGAACAGGCCCTTGTACCAGTGTTAGTGATGAAACAACAGTATTTATCAATGAATTACCTGTCGTCAATGTCTTTGCGATTGGAGATACAGTTTGTGCGCCTGATCCTGATTCTTTAGAACTCTTTACAGGAATTGATTTAGATGCAATTTTATCTGGAAGTGCAACTTCTGGTACTTGGTCTGGTGGGGCAGGTAGTTTTAATTTTCCCAACAGTCCAACAGAAGCAACATACATTCCCGACCCAAGTGAATACAGTACAACAACAACTTTGTATTGGACAACAAATGATCCCGATGGAATTGGTCCTTGTGAAGCGGCTGTAGATTCTGTTGAAATATACATTGAAGAAACAAGAATTGTTGGTGAAATTATCGTGACCAATTCTTCCAATTGTGGCTTAATTGGCGATGATTGTGATGGTTCAATTACATTTACTTTATTGTCTGGTCCTGTGCCTGGTTTTTATGAAGTGCGCTTTATTTTTGGTACGACAGATACAACTGCAATGGTGGCTGGAAATGCTGGACCACCTGCTGTTGTTAGCTTAACAGAACTTTGTACAGGAGGGTACTTTATAGTAAGTGTAACACCACCGAATGGCTGTACCGACATCATCAACCGTTTTGTGACGATTGAAGATCCTAATGCACCACCACCACCAGAACCAACAGGCAATACACCACTTTGTTTGGGAGAAGATATAGAACTATTTGCCAACATTGTCTTACCGCCTGGTGGCATGTATTTCTGGGAAGGTCCTAACGGATTTGTTTCTTTTGCTGAAAATCCTGTGATTCCTAATTCTACAATTGACAATATTGGAACCTATACATTGACCATTAGAGACAATGGCTGTGAATCTACTCCTGGATTGATAGAAGTAGAGCTTGTACCCAATACAGATGTTTTTCCTGTCACCTTAAATGCCTGTGAAAATCCTGTAGGTTCAGGTATGGCAGATTTCAATTTAAGTGATGCAAATGATGAAGCGATTGGACAAGTTGGTGGGGTCGGCAATGTCGCCTATTATCCTACAGAAGCGGATGCACTGGCAGGCACAAATCCATTGCCCAATGATTATACAGGTCCTAATACACAATTTTACATCAGCATTGCCGATGCAAATGGTTGTGCAGGAGTGGCACCATTAAATTTAGTGGTTGATCCGATTGTAGATGGGGGAGATGTTGCCATTGATCGTGTTTGTGACGGAAATCAATTGTATGTGATAGACTCTGCGAATCCTCCAAACCCATTAGTAAATAACAGTGATTTGACATTCTATTGGTATTTGAATGGTGTATTGGTCGGTGTTGTCGAAGGACTTCCTTACTTCTCTCCATCTGAACCTGGCATCTATACGGTTGAGGTAATTAATACAAGTACAGGTGTTTGTACAAGCCTCAATTCTTTTGATTTCCCTTATGAAGTTGGAGAAATTATAGATTGCAAAGACTGTGGTAATGACGAATAAATTTTGATTCAATAGTCAGTAAAATAAGGAGAGAACGGTAAAGGTACTTCGTCGTAACGGAAAGGCCCGCTATCCGTTCCAAACCTATCGGTTTCCACTACTATCGGGTCTATCTTACAAGGACAGAACGACAAAATAGTATATGATTACAAATAGATTTGCAAATTAGACAAAAAGCAATCGTCTTATTTTTAGAAGAAACTCTAAGCTTAAAATTCAAAGGGGTTTTTGAATTTAAATAGAACGATTTGCTTCGGAAAAAAATAATATTATGGTTTAGGTTTATTAGAATTTTTTAAAAACAGTCGAGGAGTAAAGGCTCGGCTGTTTTTTTACATCTCCTTTACAATTAAAAGTTGGGAACTCATAATATTTGGTAGAGGTCGAGACTGTTCAAAATAGACTCGATAGTAGCGGAATGGCGGCGGCGAGGGTAGATGCAGGGCATCTTCAAGATGCCTTACATCTTGTGCGAAAGCTCGACATATTAGCGGATAGCGAGACCTTGTGTCACGACGAAGCAACAGACCGTTCTCTCCAAATAAAAATATAGAATAGAATGCCAGGGGATGTGATTTTTTTTGCTCACCAAAAACACATCAACAATGAAATACAACACATTTACAATGGTGATAGGTTTGTTTTTATCTATCACTTTACACAGCACAACACACATAATTGATAGCAATGCTGAAACAGGGATAGGTACTTTGTACGAAGCTATCCAAAATTCGCTTGATGGCGATACGATTGTATTTGATACAATCTTAGATGGAGTCCCCATTTATTTAAACTCTACCAATCAGTTAGATATTCATAAAAACCTAACGATTATTGGGAATGGTATGCAAGCTACTTTGATTGATGCAAACAACAATAGTCGTGTTTTTTTTATAGACGATAACAGTGCTTTGAGTTTAGAAAAATTAAGTTTATTGAATGGAAACGTAACAGCTATAAGTAGCAATGGCGGAGCTATTTTGAACTATGGAACGCTTGCTTTAGACAGTATTGCAATTAACAATTGTCAGGCTGAAAATGGCGGAGCGATTTATACGACAGGATTCTATGAAGCAAATGCTACCTATTTTAATAGCAATGTTGCTGGCATTTATGGTGGTGCAATCTTTCATGAAGGTTATGCCAATTTAATGATTCCTTTTTTGAACGACTGTCATTTTAAAGGAAATAGTGCAGGCAACGATGGCGGTGCGATGTATAATAATGGTCATGGCGGCAATGCGAGTCCTTTAGCATTTAGCTGTTCTTTTGCCGGTAATTATGCAGGGGATGATGGTGGCGCAATTTATAATAATGGGCATGGTGGCATTAGCAATCCGGTTTATCTAAACTGTACTTTCGCAGGAAATAAAGCAGAAGATAAAGGAGGCGCAATGTGTTCTTATGGTTCTTGGGGCATTGCAGAAGCAAGAGTTTTTAACTCCATTATTTGGAACAATACCGCTCTCACTAATCCCACTTTTGGCGTTAGTTCTGCCAATACTTCTTTATATTATTGTTTGATTCAAGAAAGTACATGTCCAAGCGGCTGCAATTGCAATGGAAATGAAGGAATGCGTTATAACGAAAATCCTTTGTTTGTTGAGCCAATTATAGACCTTGCGCCAACAGTGAATGGCAATTTTATGTTGTCTGAAAACTCTCCCGCCATTGATATAGGAATCAATCATTTTTTAACAGATTTTGGTCTAAATGATTTGCTGAATAGCAATCGAGTCATAGGTGCATTTATAGATATGGGCGCATTTGAATTTGATCCACCAGAACCAACAGAACAACCACAAGAATACAATTCGTTATTGGAGATTAAAGTGTTTTTAGAAGGAACTTTTGATGCCACAATAGGAGCGATGTCTAATAAATTAGCCGAAGACGCTTTATTGCCATTAGAACAACCTTATAAAAATGCACCCTATTATTGTACAGATGACGCAACTTTACAAAGTATTCCTACACAAATGGTTGATTGGGTATTAGTAGAAGTAAGAACAGACATCACACCAGAATCAATGATAGACAGCAAAGCAGGATTATTAATGAGTGATGGAAGCATTAAAGACATGGACGGTACAACAGCATTAGGGTTTGACTTGCCAACAGACAGTACATTCCACTTCGTTATCCGCCACAGAAATCATTTAGATATAATGACAGCAACACCCATCGCACAAAACAGCACAATGACTTACGACTTTACAACTGCTGAAAGTATGGCATTTGGCGCAGCACAACAAAAAAATATTGGAGGAACAATAGTTATGTTTGCAGGCGATATGACACAAGATGGCGTTATTCAGATAGCAGATTCAGACACTTGGAAAGCAAATCCTGCACAATTAAATACTTACAGCATCAGCGACATCAATTTAGACGGTTCTGTTCAAACAACAGACTTCGATTTATGGATGAAAAACAGAGCAAAAGTATCTCCAATAGAATTAGCTTTTTAATCTTCAATATTTTTTGTAATTTGCTTGCTCAAAAAAATACAGAACAAGCATGTCTAATTCCCAATTACCTATTTTTCTTTTTGCCTTCGCCAATGACAATACAGGAAAAAAACCTTTGACCTATTTAGAAGCCGAAAAGGAACAAATCAAAGAAGCACTAAAAACCGTAAATAATAAATGGATTGAGCTAAAAATCATTGAAAAAGCCAGCATCAACGATATTTTTGACGAATTTACTATTAAAGAAAATAAAGATAGAATCGTCGCTTTTCATTATGGAGGTCATGCAAAACCCAAAGGTTTGGATGTGGAAAGTGACGATGGCGAAGAAAATCAAACTGCCTTAGTTGAGGGATTAGCAGGCGTTTTAGCCCATCAAAAAAACCTCGAATTGGTCTTTCTCAATGGCTGTACAACCTACAATTTTCCTGACTTTTTATTGGATGAACACAACGTCAAAAATGTCATTGCTACCTCAACCCTTATAGAAGATGAAATTGCCCCTATTTTTGCCAAACAATTTTACAAATCCCTAAGCAATCTCAGAACAGTAAAAGAAGCCTATGACGATGCAAAAAATCGAGTCTTAACCGAAGGAGACAAAACGGATAAAATCAAATCCAGCCATTTTGAAAAACTTCAGAAAGAATTGAGACGATCCTGGCAATTGACTACAGATTACAACGATGGTGCATGGAAAATTTCAGATTTAGTTAGTTTAGATGTCCTTGTAATTCATGCTAAAAAAGACCAAGCACTTTTGGACGAAGGATTATTGACCCACTTAGCAATTTACAGAAACCAAAACCTCATTAAAACTATCAGCCAAACAGATATTGGCATTGCGAAAACGGAAGGAAGTATTGGCGAAAAAGAACTCATGCAAAAAGTCAATAAATCAGACATCATTTTATTATTTATCACGCCTTTACTCATCGGTGATAGCCAATCTTATGATTTAGTAAAACGAGCCTTACATCGCCAAGATAGAAAGAAAAATGTCGTCATTGTCCCTTTACTAATCCAAGAAACCCCTATTACAGGCGAAGTCTTTGAAAGATTAGTCTCTTTACCCAGAGATGGACGCTTTGTAAGTCAGTGGAGAAACAAGGAAGGCGTCGATGCAGCGTATACCCACATCGCCATTGAACTGAGAAAAGTCATCATGGCGATTCGCAAGCAAAAGGGCTTATAAAACCATTATGGCACTCTAAAAAAACGACGGTACAAGACTCTTTCACACAAAGAAGCGCAAATTTCAATATATACCAATTTCTTTGCGGTCTTTGCGAAAAACTCTGCGCCCTTTGCGTGAAATTTTTTATGACCCACACTTTTTCTGTAGTTCTTCCATTATTTCATCCCCAATTTTCCGCCTTTCATCCTATAAAATCACGGACTCTTCCTTTTAAGGCACATTCAACCCACTATTATTATTTTTTATGACGTTATACTCCTGCGAATAACATAAAAAATAAATAGCCATAATGAGTAAAGCCTTCAGATTGCCGATTTACGTCTTTTTCTTAGGAATCTTGATTTTTTCCTCTTGCCAAAGAGAGGAAGGACTACAGCAGGACAACAATATAACCGATATAGCTGCCCTGCCAGAAACAGTCACATTTCCGAGCAACAATCCTTATTCAACTGCAAAATTTGAATTGGGGCGAACGCTTTTTTGGGACCCAATTTTATCGGGTTCAAAAGACGTTGCTTGTGCTACTTGTCACCATCCCGATCTTGGTTATGCCGACGGACGTGACCTTTCTTCGGGTGTCAACGGAATAGGACTTGGATCGAATAGAACGAACGGAGATGTTGTAAAAAGGAATGCGCCCACCATCATCAACACCGCCTTTAATGGGATAGACATAGATGGAAATTACAACCCCAATACCGCCCCAATGTTTTGGGACAATCGTGTATCTGGTCTGGAAGAACAAGCACTTTTACCCATTTTATCAAAGGAAGAAATGCGAGGAGAAACGATTGCCGAAGCGGACATTGTAAATGTCGTGGTAGAACGCCTTAATGCCATGCCCACCTATCGCAACCTATTTGCGACGGCTTTTGGCAGCCAAACAATAAACGAAACTCAGATTGTACAAGCCCTCGCAACTTTCCAACGCAATATTGTAGCCAACAACAGCCCTTTTGACGACTATATGCGAGGCGACCCCAATGCCTTAAACAATCAAGAAATTCGAGGTCTAAATACTTTTATCAATTCAGGTTGTGCCAATTGCCACAGTGGACCTATGTTTTCTGATTATGACTTACATACACTAAGCGTACCAGATCACTCACTCGTCGATGACAGTGGCGCAACAGGAAATTTTGATTTTCGCACGCCTTCCTTACGAAATTTAGAGTTCACCGCACCTTATATGCACAACGGTAGTTTTGATGATTTACGAGATGTATTGGACTTTTACAACGATATTTCAAGGCGTAATGGCGATTCACAAAACCCCAATGTAGGGGACAATCAAATCGCCCAAGATGCCAGAGATTTACAGATAAACAGAGAGGACATTGACGACATCATCACCTTTTTGAATACACTAAACGACGAAAATTTTGATAAGTTCATTCCTCAAAGTGTACCAAGCGGACTATCCGTTGGCGGAAATATTAATTAGAGGAATAGGAAAAGTACCTCCTATCACTATTTTTTTACTTCATCCATAAATATATGGGTTTCTTCCCTTGATATTGTCTATTCATCTTTTTCTATTTTTTTCTGTATTCTCGTTTACATTACTTTGCAGTTTCTTTAATAAAAATAATTACAATGAAAAAGAGTTTATTTTTTGTATTCTTTCTCCTATTTATAGCTGCTTGTTCAGATGACGATGATGATGTTGATACGACGGTTGATGACTATACAGGTACTGCTGCGGTTTCACAAGGAGCGGCAAGTGTTTCAACATCAAGTTTATTTTCATGTACAGATGGCAGAGACTCGCCAGTAGGTACTTCTACAGCAGAAGATGGCACAACATGGACGGTACCAGCAGTTGTTAATTTTACAGAAAGTAGTTTTCCAGAAGCTTCTGATTTGTACAATCCATGTACAGGCGTTGAATATAGTTCTGCGGCATCGGCAGTAGCTGCCTTAGAGGGGTCAGATATAGTAGAAGTAGATGCAGACGGTGATATAATAACAGCTTATGTTTTTGCAGATAATTACTTTGAAATGTACATCAACGGGGTTGCTGTTGGAAAAGACAATGTGCCATTCACACAGTTTAATTCTAACATCGTTCGTTTTCAAGTGAATATGCCATTTACCATTGCTATGAAATTAGTAGACTGGGAAGAAAACAGTGGTTTGGGATCTGAAGCCAATCAAGGATACGATTACCATCCTGGAGATGGTGGTATGGTTG
>ENA-ORXM01002346-ORXM01002346.1-marine-metagenome-genome-assembly--contig:-NODE-2346-length-22450-cov-522.436866_pt1 | contig 22450 bp, 17 predicted proteins | sample MGYA00237867_ERZ511480 | MGnify/ENA primary metagenome ERZ511480 (study PRJEB26309, sample SAMN06266103) | marine metagenome | isolation source: Algal blade | place: United Kingdom:Sidmouth, United...
GGATTTTTTGGTGAAGAGTCATTTTAAAAGAAATACTCAAAAAAGTAAATAAATTTGTGAAACAGTGTACTAAGTGCTTCAACTAATATTACCTATTTAAACATGCTCTCAAACTTACTCAAGAATGAGACATTCATACAGATATGTTAAAAATAAAAAATAAGATTTTCCGATTTTATTCAAAAATAGTAGGAAGTATTGCTTTTTATCCAGCTATAATTACATTCGCTTTTTCAGCTTTTGCAATTATAATGCTCAAAGTTGAAAATCATGGCATTAGTAAATATGTTGGGGAGAATGTACAGCATATTGTGGTCAATAATAAAGATACTGCTCGCACGATTTTGAGTACAATAATCGGAGGTATTATGTCATTGACGGTGTTTAGTTTTTCGATGGTTATGTTGTTGTTAAATCAGGCTTCTTCCAATTTTTCGCCGCGCGTATTGCCTAGCTTGGTTTCTAATAAAAAACACCAATCTGTATTGGGCATATTTTTAGGTACGATTGTTTTTTGTCTTTTAGTAAGCATCAATATTTTACCTGACCATCGGAGCTATAGTGTGCCTGGCGTGACTACTTTTATTGGTGTCGTTTTGGGTTTGTTTTGTTTGGCGGTATTTGTTTATTTCTTACATTCTATTTCGAAGTCCATCCAAATTGGATATGTTTTAGAAAAATTGTATACGGAAACTTTATCTGAAGTCGAGTCGAAAATTGTGGAGGATGAAGAATGTGGTCAGCGAAGAAAAGAATTGCCAGACAGTAAAAACTGGCAAACGATATACAGTTCGCAAACAGGGTATTTGCAAGAAATAATGGAACAACACCTAACAAGTTTAGCAAAGAAGCATAAAACTTCTATCCTTATCGAAGCCATTAAAGGTACTTTTATCATCAAAAATGAAGTGATAGGATATATAAAAAAAGAACTCGACGAGGATGCTAAAATGGACATCAATTCCTGTTTGCTTTTTAGTTCAGAAGAGCGAATTGAGCAGAATTTTGTCTTAGGATTTAAGCAAATAAGCGAAGTTGTGGTCAAAGCTATGAGTCCGGGTATCAATGACCCCGGTACGGCATTAGTAGGCATTGATTATTTGAGCGAATTATTTAGAAATCGAATGAAATTGCCTGATAATATAGAAATTGCGAGCGAAGAGAAGAATGGAAAAGTATATATAAGCAACACTTCATTCGAGGAAATTTTTTACCTAAATATCGTTTCAATTCGCCAGTATGGGCGACATGATGTGGTGGTTTTGATACGCTTATTGGATTTATTCAAGTCACTTTTGAATGTGAGGAATATAGAAAAAAGCCATCAAATATTTTTGCAAAAACAACTGCAATCATTACTCGAAGACATCGAAGAACACATCATCAACAAGGAGGATAAAAGTAGGTTGTTTGCTATAGGCAAGCCATTGTTAATGGGGAGAGAAAAAAAATAATCTACCCGTCTGAATTGTTCTTTTTGTTATATGTTTCGCTGAATTCTTCTTAAATACAGTGAGTATTCGCGTCAATTTTAGCAAAACATATAAAAAAATCGCTCATACCTAATGTAGGATGAAATTCATTTTCGAGGAAAAGTAAGACAGGCTTCTAGCCTGTACCGCACTACATTGACACATTACGTCGATAAAACAGGACGAGCTAACGCAGTACCGCCTGAAAGCCTGTATTACTTTCACTAACCAAAAATCATTAAATCAAAAAATTATTCCCGCCCTTTCCTATCCACCAATTTCAACATTTCAGGAAAGCGATATTCCCCTTTCATATTGCGGATTTTTTCGGCGGCTTGGTCGATGTCAATACCCATGCTTGACACATAAAGCGGCTTTTGACTTTCCCCACGCAATACCTCGCGAACGTTTTTTGTATTAGATAAAAAATTCTTTTTCGTCATACCAATTACAGGGATTTCCTCGCCGAGTGCTTCGTACAAATAAGCACCCAAACCGAATTTTCCATCATCATTCAGAACAACATAGCTATCTACGATAATCAACTTAATCAACTCTCTATCAGATAGTTCGATGACTTCGAGCAGGCAAGGAAGTTCGCGTTTGTAAAATTCGCCGGGTATGTATTCTTCAACTTCGTCAATGATAGTTTCGTGGATTTGGAGTATATTTTCATCCACCCAATCATCAAACTCTATGCTGACAGATTTGGCGAAATCTTCGCGATAATGGACATCTATGGCAAGTATCATCGTTGACTTTTGATGGAGTGATTTTTTGATTTCTGATTGACCGTACAGACGACTTTAGCCGTCCTTAAAACTCGCCTTGCATTTTCAAAATGTAAGGCGAGTTTTATGTAGAAAATTAGTTGGTAAAATTACTTCATTCAAATTAAAAAACCTCTAAATTTCCCTATCTTTGGCGGCATCATCGTAAAACGACGCTTCCAGCTCGTTCCGCATTAGTTTTGCATCACATACGCTAGGCGCGAACTGGAAGTATCGCGCTACGTTTCACAATTTTTTGTTATGAGAACTACGATAAGTATATTGAGTGTGTCATAACTCGATGGTAAGGGAAGAGGAAGAAAATAATCTACCCCAAATGAAGCCGTTATTTTTTTTATATGTTTGGCTAAATTTGACGCGCATAGCTGGGCTACGTAAGGAAAATTTAGTGAAACATATAAGAAAAAGAACAATTCAGACGGGTAGATTATTTTTTTCGTCTTCCCTAACGAAACTCCAAATCAAAACGTCTTTCTGAATTTATTTCAGAATCTCCTATGCGACAGGGCGCGATTTTGATATGAGCTTCAGTTTTGTATTTTATTATAAATCAACAAATTACAGCTTTCGTGTAGCATTTGTTTTCCATCGCTTGGGAGATTCTGAAATAAACTCAGAAAGACGGTTGACTTTTGGTTTTTTTATTTTTTGAACTGACCACTGATTTGTGACACACTCAAATAAATTAAATTTTTTGACGCCGTTATTTTTTTCTTTTTTAAGGCGTAAAAACCGCATATAACGAATTATATAAGGATTTTTACAACGCAGAAAAAGGGAAAAAGAACAAGTCAAAATCTGAATTTATTTTGCGTTGTTCCTAAAGGAATTGGGAAACCAAAAGTATGACAATTTGAATTAGAGATATTGAGTTTTGAGTGGTTCTTTCACTAAGAGCATGTTTAAATATTTACTCGTTACTTAGTTTGGAAATTTTACTTCCAAATGAAGGTATTCGTCCGACAACACGCAACTCGAAACTCGCTAGCCCAAAACTCACAACTTGACTTATGAAATTAATAGATGGAAAAGCCCTCGCGGAGACGATAAAATCGGAAATCGAAGTAGAGGTACAACATATCAAAGCAGCAGGCGGGAAGACGCCGCACCTCGCAGCGATTTTGGTGGGGGATAATGCGGCAAGTGCTTCGTATGTACGCAATAAAGTACGCTCTTGTGAACAATGCGGCTTCAAATCGACCCTCATACGGCGAGATGCAGACATCACAGAAGATGAACTCATGGGCATCATCAATGACCTAAATGAAGACCCAGACATCGACGGATTCATCGTGCAATTGCCGCTGCCAGAGCACATTAATGACGAAGATATCATCCTCGCCATCAAGCCCTCGAAGGATGTGGACGGTTTTCATCCTATCAATTTTGGACGCATGGCGCAGGGGCTTCCAGCCTATTTGCCGGCTACGCCTTACGGGATTTTGCAGATGTTGGAACGCTACGAAATTGAGACTTCGGGCAAGCATTGTGTGGTCGTTGGGCGGAGTAATATCGTGGGGACACCGATGAGTATTTTGCTATCGCGCAAGGCGAAAATTGGGAACTGTACGGTCACGCTGACGCATAGTCGTACGCACGACCTCGCCGCCGAAACGCGCCGCGCAGACATTATCATCGCCGCTATCGGACGCGACAATTTTATCACAGCAGATATGGTGAAAGAAGGCGCAGTCGTCATTGACGTGGGCATCAATCGCGTAGATGACACGACACGCAAACGCGGCTACCGACTCACGGGAGACGTTGATTTTGAAGGAGTTGCGCCAAAATGCAGTTATATCACACCCGTTCCCGGTGGGGTGGGACCAATGACGGTGGTTTCGCTTTTGATGAATACCTTGAAGGCAAGCCGGAAGGAAATTTATGAATTTTAGATTGATTTTAATGTGTAAAATTCCTATATTGTGTGTAGTAAAAGTTTAAAGTTAGTGAAACATATAAGAAAAAGAACAATTCAGACGGGTAGATTATTTTTTTCGTCTTCCCTTACGTTCAAACAACACCTACTATCCCTTACGCAAGGGACGAACAATCGCGAGGCAGAAAAACGAACAATCACGGGATTTGTCAAAGAACCATTTGTTTGAATGTATCATAAGTTCGTGACATTAGAGGTACGTTATCCCGTATAGCTATCGGGAGACCCCGCTTGTAGCAAAGTTTGGGAGGAGCTTTCTTGCTACAAACGGGGACGGTGCGCTGCACCTTTTATATATAATTGCCCCTAATGTCTTACACACTCAAATCATTAAATCAGAAATCAAAAATTCTCAAAGTGATTAATCTTCTCTGTCTGCACGCCGTTGACGTAAGTTTGTTCCTTTCCGAGCCGTCCTTGCTCGTCCCACACGTATAGCTTTCCGTTTAATTTATCGTTTTCAAAATTTCGTAACGTCCACTTGCCGCCATCTTCGTAGAAGCTCTTCCACTCACCTATTTTTTTCTCATTATCCCACATGTACCAATACTTTAGCGGACCGGATTCATAATATTCTTTATACTCGCCATCTTGTTTTCCATAGTTATACATGCCTTCTTTTTGTTTATTGCCGTTGGCAAAATAGGTTTCATAAGGTCCATGTTGCAAACCGTCTTTGTAGGTATACTTGAATTGTAAAACACCGGTTGAGAGGGTGTAATTGGCTTGTCCGGTGTATTTTTCGCCATTGAGAAAAGCGACTTTGCTATCGCCGATTTGCTTTATTTTGAGTTGGGTATAATCAACCATTGTGGCTTGATTGGAGGTACAGCTTTGGAGAAAAACGAGGAGTAAAAAAGAGTATAAAAGTGTGGTTTTGTAATTCATTCTTGCTTGTTTGTGTACGTAAAACTTTGATAACCAAGCCCGTAAGGTAGAGAGGTGAAAAAAATTAAAAAAGACTTCCTATATTAGACTTTATTTAGAAATATTTTGTATGCAGCTAACTTTGTCTTTTTCCGATACTCTTCACCTATTTTTCGCCCCGTACCGTAGGGTATGCGGCTCAAAATGAGGCTCGATTATCGAAAAAATACAAAAGTTCCATGCATACAAAATATTCCTAAATAAAGTCTATTATATCCCTCGAAAGCAAGTTAGAAAAATCTGAACAAAAAACAAAGTTTTACGAGCAGACTGTAGTGGTCATTGAGAAATGGTAGTGCGAGCGGCAGTTTTGTTGACCTTAGGGAAGACGAAAAAAATAATCTACCCGTCTGAATTGTTCTTTTTCTTATATGTTTCACTTACGTAGCTCGGCTATGCGCGTCAAATTTAGCCAAACATATAAAAAAAATAACGGCTTCATTTGGGGTAGATTATTTTCTTCCTCTTCCCTTATTTTTGTAAAAATTCTATGCACATCATCGGCATTATCGTAGGTACAGGGCATGCCGTGTCCCTACGATAAAATGTTGGTTTTTTGATACATGTAGTGATTATTCGTTTTTCGTTTGTTCGTTTGTCTTTTTTGCGTGAGGGATAGGAGGTGTTGTTTGAACGTAATGTAGCGATAGCGGAATGGAGAGAGTGCCGGATAGCCCGACCCCCGACTGATAAGGAGGGGGACACGCCCTAAGAGAAGACGAAAAAAATAATCTACCCGTCTGAATTGTTTTTTTTCTTATATGTTTCACTAAATTTTCCTTAGTGAAAGAAAATAAATAACTTCTTCATTTGGGGTAGATTATTTTCTTCTTCTTCTCTTACTCACCACTGGATTTGTCAGAGAACTAAAATTTTTAGTAACACCCAACAAAACCGCTGACCAAATGTTAGGTAGATATTTGTGGTTCATTCATTCAAATCTACGAATCACGAATAAATGGGTCTACAAATAAACGATACAATCGACTGATGAATAATAACCTGCGCATTGCTTCTATTGCAAGCTTTTCTTTTCTGGCACTGGTTAGTGTCTACTTCGTTTTTCACCTGAAATTTACCTTTGATTTCGAGCAATTTTTTCCAACGGGCGACCCTGATCTGGAATTTTTCTTGGAGTTTCGCGAAAAATTTGAACCCGACGACAATTTCATGCTCGTTGCTGTGCGCCGCGAACAAGGCGTTTTCCAACAAGATTTTCTTAATGATTTTCACGCCTTCACACTCGACTGCCGCAAGCTCGAACCCGTTGAGCGTGTCAACTCGATTACAACGACCAAATTTCCTATCAAATTACCGATTGGCGGCTTCACGGCGATTCCAGCAATTGACCGTAAAAATCCCGACACTTACGCTCGCGACAGCTTGCGCTTGGTGCAAGACGAACGGCTCGCCGGACGACTGATTTCGGAAGATGGAAAAACCGTCGTCGCGTTGCTCAAAACCATTGACAGCATCGAACAAGGAGATGCCGAACGATTCATTGCCGACCTCGATTTATTGGTTGCGAAATACGAATTTGAGGAGTATCATTATCTCGGTAGAGCCAATTTTCAGAAGGAAATTGTGCGGATGCAAAAGCGCGAAATTCTTGTGTCGGGCGTGGTGTCTATGATACTGGTTTTGCTGATTATGTTTGTCATATTTCGACGATTTTGGAGTATATTTATTGCCTTGATTTCCATTGGTTTGGGGATGTTATTATTCATGGGCTTACTCGGTGCTACGGGGCGCGAACTCAACGCAATGTCTGCACTTTATCCTGTTTTGATGATAATCGTTGGTACGTCGGATGTGATTCATATTATGTCGAAATATATGGACGAACTCGCGCTCGGAAAGTCGCGCGAAGTGGCGATAGGCATTACGATTAGAGAGATAGGTTTGGCGACTTTATTTACCTCAGTGACGACGGCGATAGGCTTCGCAACGCTAATGACGAGCCGCGTACCACCGATAAAAGGCTTCGGACTAAATGCAGCTGTGGGCGTGATGATTGCCTACGTGACGGTCTTATTATTTACGACGGCGGTATTGAGTTATTTTGATTTGGATAAACTAATTTCTACGAAAAATACTCGCTTTAAATGGACGAAGTGGATGGATGATTTTTATTTGTTTACCCTAAAAAACCCGCGTGGAATTGCTTGGGGTGGTGCGGCAACTATTGGCTTGTGTTTGTTTGGTATTTCATTGGTGACGACCAATTATAAGCTAACCTCAAATATGCCGATGGGCGAAAAAATAACTGAAGACTTTACATTTTTTGAACGTGAATTTAGCGGTTTTCGTCCCTTCGAGATAGCGGTGTCCGTCAAAAATGATACTGTGGAAGTGAATGATTATCAGGTCGTTAAAGAAATTGATAAAATCGAAAAATACCTTCGCACTCATACTGCCATTCAATCGCCAACCTCCATCACGACGATATATAAAAGTCTCAATCAAGCCTCCAAAGGCAATCGTAGCGAGTACTACGAAATGCCCGAAACCGAAGCGCGATTCAATAGTTATCAACGCATGGCAGAACGCTTTCCGGCTTCCGCAAATGTACTGGTCAGTAAAGACCAAAAACACACACGCATCGCGGGCAGCGTACTCGATATTGGCGCAGACAAAATACGGGCGATAAGCGATAGTATTGATTATTTTATTGCTACGCAAACGGATACGACGCTCCTCTTGTGTACGCAGACGGGTACGGGCGTTATCATAGACAAAAATTCGCAGTACGTTCGCAATTCCATCATCAATGGTCTCGGCATGGCGATACTCATCGTGAGTCTCCTCATGGCAATACTTTTTCAGAACCTACGAATGGTTGTTATTTCTCTGATTCCCAATGTGTTGCCTTTGCTTGTGGCGGGGGCAATACTCGGCTATCTGGGTATTGAACTGGAGGCAGGGATTTCGATTGTTTTTGCCGTAGTTTTCGGAATTGCGGTGGATGATACGATTCATTTTTTGAGTAAATATCGTATTAGTCGAGCTAAAGGTCTGGACATGGAAGCCGCCCTGCGTGTGACTTTTACCGAGACTGGAAAAGCCATTTGCCTGACGAGTATTATTCTGTTTTTTGGTTTTATGGTGATGTTATTTTCAATACATCCGCCGAGTATCACGGTCGGTTTGCTGATTGCGGCTACCTTGGTGTCGGCATTGTTTGGAGATTTGCTGTTTATTCCTGTGTTGATACGGTATTTTGGGGGTGGGAAAAAGTAGGACTATCAGTCCGCCGTCCGCAGCTATCGAATTAAATTGATTAGGGCAAACGAAAAGTCGTTCTGATAATCCCGTCATTCGTCGGGGCAAGTTGCGTAATGTGTTGATTTTTAGATTTTCGGTAAGCCTACTCGACGGACATTTTTAAAATGTCAGGCGAGATATTTGTGTTTTTTTAATAAAAAATACGTGTCGAAAGTTTATTTTTTTCAACAAATAATTTTTTTTGTAAGATGCTATTTTTCAATACAAACACTGTCGCCTGACATTTTAAAAATGTCCGCCGACTCGCCTTTGTCATCGAATTTAAAAATCATATTACAAAAATGACTTTTCGTTCACCCTCTTAAATTGATTTGAATTTTGTTTAAAATTAGGGTTATTTGACAAATCCCGTGATTGTTCGTTTTTCTGCCTCGCGATTGTTCGTCCCTTGCGTAAGGGATAGTAGGTGTTGTTTTTTTCGTCTTCCCTTATTCATCAAAATAGCTTTACGCCAGACAAAGAAAAAGAACGCAAACAAGCCATCGTCAGTCACAGTGCATATATTCAAAAAGACCGCGTAGAAATTGAACTTCCGCACGGCTACATGCCCGAAAGTCTGCACGAAAAAATAGATATTCAAACCGATTTTGGTAATTACAAAGTCAGCTACGAAATATCAGGCAATCAGTTAATTTATATTAGATTATATGATAAAAAACCATAATATTTGTCTTCTGATAAGTATCAGGATATGTATGATTTTTATAAACAAGTCAAAAAAGCAGATAGAGTAAAAGCGGTTTTGGTGAAAGGGAAAAGCGAGAAAAAAGGGAAACCTTGATTCGTTAATTTGTTTATTCATTCATTCATTCATTCATTCATTCATTCATTCATTCATTCGTTCATTCATTCACTCATTCATTCATTCATTCATTCATTCATTCATTCATTCGTTCGTTCGTTCATTCATTCGTTCATTCATTCATTCATTCATTCATTCATTCATTCATTCATTCATTCATTCATTCATTCATTCATTCATTCATTCATTCAAAATCAAGTATGTACCTAACTTTCGACACTGAGACCACTGGATTACCTACAAAATGGAAGGCACCTGTCACTGATGTAGTTAGCTGGCCTCGCATGGTACAAGTCGCTTGGCTTAGCCACGATGCCGAAGGCGAACTTATCAGCAAACACAGCCATATCATCAAGCCCGAAGGCTATCGTATTCCGCAGGGCGTGGCAAGAGTACACGGCATCACCACCGAACGAGCGGTAGCAGAAGGTGAAGATTTGGCAGAAATATTGCAACTATTTGCCGACGATGTCACCAAATCCGAATATCTTATTGCACACAACATGAGTTTTGATGAAAAAATAATTGGTGCAGAGTTCATCCGTAAAAGTATTGACAATCAACTCTTTGAGAAAAGTCGCCTTTGCACAAAAAACCTTTCCACAAATTACTGCGCCATTCCCGGTCGTTACGGTTATAAGTGGCCCACACTCACCGAGTTGCACCAAAAACTCTTCGGCGAAGACTTCGGAAATGCACACGACGCCTATGCCGACGCTTTCGCCACAGCAAGGTGCTTTTTTGAATTAAAACGAATCGGGGTTGTTAATGATTAATTAATGTATAATGTATAATATGTATAATGATTAACGTATACTTCTTGTGTTTTCGCGCAGCGAAAACCTCATTATACATTAATCATTATTTTCCATCAACTACAAAAAATATCGGCTACTTACGAGCAAGATTTACGGATGTGAACAGGAGGGGTATTTAGATTTTTAGGGATAAAAAGAAAAGGATGGTTGAAACAAATGCCGAAAAAGATTAACTTTGTATAAAACGCGAATTATGGCTTACAAAGATTTTACATTAGAGGATTTACAAATGAAATTTGGTGTGATAAATACCAACGCATCACTTTTTGAGGGAGTAGAATTAAAAAAAGTACCAATAAGCGACTGGCTGGAAAAGGTGTTATCTATCGGGCGACGACTACCTCTACGGACGGAAAAAGCAAAATCGGAACTCATCGTAACACCCATTCTGATTTATTTGAAAGATTTGAACGATGACTTTTTGGTAGTGTATTCCGGAGAGGTATTGAAAGCCGATAAAGAACTCGGACTCAATGGCAAATGTGATTTTTTATTGACCAGAAATACAAACTCCGTAAGTATCAACTTGCCAATGATAACCGTTGTAGAAGCTAAAAAAGGCGAACTGAACAGTGGAATAGAACAATGTGCCGCACAGATGTACGGTGCCACGCTGTTCAACAAAAAAACGAATAATCCATTGGATGTCATACATGGCTGTGTGACCAACGGACGCGAGTGGCAGTTCATGAAATTAGAAAACAATCAACTTTTTGTAGATGAAGAAATTTACAACCTCAAAGAACTCCCCACCATCCTCGGCATCTTCCAACACATCATTGACTACTACAAAGCCATTCTCGAACCCGTAGAGGCTTAGTGAAATACCATTATCAAGTAGTTTTCTTTCCTCGAACAAAAAATCTTCGTAAATTGTATTTTATTTACTCATTCCTTAAACACAAAATCAATGGCAAAACGATTCGTAGATGTCACCAATGATGTGGCTTTTCGCAAGATTTTCGGTAATGAAAACAAGACCGAAATCATCATATCGTTTCTCAATGCGGTACTCAAATTTGAGGGCGACAAGCGGATTAGAGAAGTCAGTATAGTCAATCCGTACCAATTACCGCGCATTGCAGGTGAGAAAGCTTCTATTGTGGACGTGCGGGCGGTTGATATGCGAGGTCGTCAGTTTATCGTGGAAATGCAAGTAGCGAGTAAGGAAGGATTTGGTAAACGAGTGCAATATTACACTTGTCGCGATTACTCCATGCAAATAGAACGGGGCGACCAGTACCCACAATTGAAACCAACTCATTTTATCGGGATTTTGGACTTTAATTTTTTTGAAGGCAAGCATTATTTATCGCATCACATCATAGCTGAAAAAGACACACGCGAACATAAATTGACAGATATTCAGTTTAATTTTATTGAGTTAAAAAAATTCAATAAGAAAATAGATGAATTGGAAACGCTCGTTGAAAAGTGGATATTTTTCATCAAGAATGCAGAAGACGAAGATGAAATCCCTAATAATGTGGATGACGAAGGACTACGCGAAGCCTACAAAGATGCCAACAAACACAGCTGGACGAAAGAAGAATTGAAAAATTATGATAATGCGTTTATGGCAGAACAGGATGCGAGGGGGAGAGTGACTGTAGCCGAAAAGGAAGCCAAAAACGAAGAAAAAGAAGAAGGAGTAGAAAGAGGCTGGCGAGAAGGTTTGTCACGCGAAATCATATCAAAAATCGTAGGTTTAACCATTGAAGATGTCAAAAAAATCATAGAACAACTTGAACAAGAAAATAAATAAACACTTCAAAACAAAATAACTATGATTAGATATTTCGGTCTCGACCCAAGTAAAAACTGGACAAAGGAACAACTCATCCAATATGATAATGCGTTTATGGCAGAACAGGATGCGAGGGGGAGAGTGGCTTTAGCCGAAAAGGAAGCTAAAAAGGAAGGTGAAAAAATAGGCGAGACAAAGGGCGATATGAAAAGAGTAATAAAAGTTATAAAAAAATGTCGTCGAAAAAATATGGATATAGAAGACATTACCGATATTGTAGAATTACCCATAGAGGAAGTCAAAAAAATCATAGAACAACTTGAACGAGAAAGCTAATCAACAAATCATCCAAGCCCACAAAAACACCAACACATAAAACCCCAGCATCCCATCAACTACAAAAAATACCGACTACCTACCAGCAAGATTTACTGATATAAACAGGAAGGATATTTAGATTTTTAGGGATAAAGGGACGGAATTGTTGAAACAAATGCCAAAAAAGATTAACTTTGTATAAAACATGAATTATGGCTTACAGAGATTTCACATTAGAAGATTTACTCATAAAATTTGGTATATCAAATAAAACAGTATCTCTTTTTGAAGATGTCCAATTGGAGACTTTATCAGCAAGTGACTGGCTGAAGAAAAGTTTATCTATTGGTAAAAAGCTGCGTTTGCGAACCGAGAAAGGCAAATCAGAGAGTATAGTCATGCCTATTTTATTTGAATTGAAAGATAAGAATGATGACTTCCTAACTATATATTCAGGGGAAATGCTGAACGTAGATAAAAATCTTGGTATCAATGGCGAATGTGATTTCTTGTTGGCTCAAAATACAAATTCCATTGGCATCAATTCACCTGTTATTTCCGTTGTGGAAGCTAAAAGAGGAGAACTTGAGGCAGGAATAGAGCAATGTGCTGCACAAATGTACGGTGTCCTACTATTCAATCAAAAAACAAATAATCCGATTGATGTCGTTTATGGCTGCGTGACAAACGGGCGTGAATGGCAGTTTATGAAGTTAGAAAACAAACAACTCTTTGCCGATGAAGAAATATACAACCTCAAAGAACTCCCCACCATCCTCGGTATCTTCCAACATATCATTGACTACTACAAAGCCATTCTCGAACCCGTAGAGGCTTGATGTAAAAACTTCAACAAATAATAAAACCCTACAACCACAACCACCCACCAAAATTCTGACGGGCTTTTAATGTAACTTTTTTGATTATATGTACTTAAATAATTGTTAAAAAGTGAGTTTATTTGCGTAATTTGATTATTTTGAATATTTTTATGGCTATTAAAACAATTTTTATTAAACAGCGAATAAATGAACTTTAACAAAAATTCTCATCTGTATTTCAAAATTCTTGAAATAGGATATAATAATCTTGAATATGGAATTTCATTAGCTCAATTAAAGAGATTTCTAGAGATTGATAATGCCTCTGTCAACAAAATATTTAATTCATGTGCTTTGAACCAATATCTTCCCCACAGCTAAAAGCTGCGATAGATTATTGTAGTAATGATATAACTACCTCCCGTAGAATTAACTTTGAGGAAAATAGATACATTCTCAAACCAAATTACGCTGGTGAATACAACAAAGTTTTCTTAATGAAAACCCAAATCAATAACGCTAAAAAAACTGAAAAAATTAATCGTATCATTACTTTGATAGCACTTTTGATTTCTTTTGGAATACTGGCATTGAACTTTTTTAAATATTTATAAAAACATGATTTACAAAAAAATATTATAAAATGAACACAAGTACTTATACAGACGCAGCAATGTACGAATTGTTAGTCGTAGCCGCATTTGATTGTCTGCCGGGAATGAAACATGGAGCACATTTATGTTTTATGGATAATGCTATGTCAATGGAACGTGGAGAAACTGCCGCAAAATATTTAGGTTCTTTTGAAAAACAACTTAAAGAAGTAAAAAAGTACCTTTCTAAAGCATTGATAAAATTGACGCAAAAGAAACCTTATTCAACAGAATCAGAGTTTTTTAAGGGGTTGGAATCGCAGGTTGAAAGTTCTGGTACAACGAATGAACTAATGAAAATTGTAAACTTAGCTTTAGACAAAATAATTGAAATTAAAAAATCTTAATATTCAATCACTTCAACCCCTCCAAAACCCTCTTAATCCCCTCCAACCCCTCCGTAAACGCCGTCATCTGAGCCAACACCTGCGCCATCGGATCATTCCCATCCACATTTCGGAAGATTTTATTTTTATTAAACGTCGTTTTTATCTCATTCCAACGCGATTTTTCCGCTTTCGTTTGCTTGCCGAGGAGTTCCTTGAGCTTTAGGAAATTCGCCTCTGCGCCATTGGTCAGCGTTTGCGATTCGCCCTCGTAGTGCGAGAGGATGAGCGTGTCGAGTTCCTTGTCGTTCATAATCGGCACCACCTTTTCTGCCAACTTATTCATGTTACGATATGAGCCTTGTAGCTTGAAGGCAGGTTCGGTACGATAGTCGTCGTTCATGGCGGCAGAGCGAATATACTCCTGATTGACTTTCAAGACTACATCCCTGATTGTCAACATCTTACTAAGTACGTTTACATACTCGTTCAGTTCTTCGGGCGAGTGATTGCCGTCAAATTCCAAGCCTTCCTGACTGCCCGTTTCGGCGAGTTGGATAATCTTATAAATGTCCTTTTGGCTCTTTCCGGCGAGCTTTTGCAGTACCGGATTTGAGGTCATCGCGTTCTCGATATAGCTCATTTTAAACACCGCTTCCGAGTCACCGAGAATATCGCCGAGATTGTAAATATCCGCCCGATTCGCCAACATATCCGGTATCTGAAACTTATCGCCACTCTCCGTATAAGGGTTGCCTGCCATGACCACCGCGATGCGTTTTCCGCGCAAATCGTAGGTCTTCGATGCCCCCCGAAATACGCCCTCAATCTTACGTTGAGCGTCACAAAGCGAGATAAATTTCTGCAAAAATTCCGGGTTACAATGCTGAATATCATCCACATAAAGCATCACATTATCGCCCATTTCGAGTGCCAGATTTAGCTTTTCGAGTTCCTGTGCGGCGGCGGCATTTGGCGCATCCGCAGGGTCGAGCGACGTGACGTGATGACCAAGCGCAGGCCCGTTTATCTTCATAAAAATCAGCCCAAGTCGATTCGCAATGTACTCCATCAGCGTCGTTTTACCATATCCCGGCGGCGAAATCAAGAGCAACAAACCCATTCTATCCGTGCGTGTATTTTCGTCGGCAGTACCGATTTGCTTGGCGAGATTGTCCCCAAAAATCGGCAAATACACCTTATCTATCAATTGATTTCGGACAAAAGAACTGAGCACTCGCGGCTCAAATTCATTCAACCTTAGCTGACTTTTATAACGGTCCGCCAAGTCTTTTTTCATCTCCACATAGCGACTAAAACGCGGCGCAACTTCCAACTCATAATGTTCCATTTTTTCTGTAAAATCATTATAATCCAATCGGTACGCGCCATCCTCTACGAGTGCGTGCGTGCCGTGTAAGTCGCTGATTGTAATAGTCGTATCTGTTTTAATGACACATTTTTTATCAAAATTATTCAATAATAAAAGCGTTGCCGTTTCATTGATATATGATTCGTATTGCAGCTTTTTATGTTGGATAATAAATGCGTGAACCCATTTACGTATTAACTGAAATTGCTCTACATAATGCCCTTTCAATTCGCGCACCGAATTTTCGTAATTACTGACCGATTTTTTTTCTTTTAAATATTTTAAAAATTCACCATGTAATTTTGCCGCAGGCGAACTGATAATAAATTTATCCGACCGTGCCAACTCACGAAACAGATATTCCGCCACTTTTTCCGCTTGAATATCGGTAAACAAACCCGTGCTTGCTTGGAACAGTTTGACCTCGTTTTCCAATTCATCAATAATAAAATCAAACTCGTGCGTGTCAGGGAAAAGTTCGAGTAAAACACCTGCGCTTTTTAGTTGTTTCTTGAATAATTCTCTGGTAGGACGCGAGTCCACCCCCCAGCCCCCTCCAAAGGGGGAGATGTGAACGCGGTCGTCTCCTCCTTCGGAGGGGACACCCCTTTTATCTCCTCCTTCGGAGGGGACACCCCTTTTATCTCCTCCTTCGGAGGGGGTCGGGGGGTGGACGGGGCGAGCCTCATCTGCCAAGCATTTCTCCCAAAACACCCGCGCACAAGCCCGCACATGAGGCGTGAAACACAACAAGTCAATTTCCTTCGACAGTTGCAATAATGCGGTCAAAATTTTCGTGGCATCTTCATCGTGAATGCCTTTGGTGTAGGCTTCCTGATAGCGTGTCGAGGCTTCTTTTTGAACGTGATTGAGGAGTTGCCCGTTGGCAGAAAGGAGCGTGTCGCGGTCTTGGTTGAAAAGTTGATACGCGAGATACTCGGCTCTATAAACATTCTTATTTTCGGAGATAAGCGACTGACTCCAAACGTCTTTTGTATTAAGGAAATCAATATCTGTAATGTCGTCGTAGAAATTCGTGCCTGTCAGGTGGAATTTCATGTTGCCGTTTTCTTGTACGATTGTGAGGTCGAGTGGCTGCACATTTACGGAGAATTTATGTCGTCCAAATTTGATAATATTCTGCCCATCCACAAACAAATCTTGCTTGTCGCGGAGTTGACGAATCGCTTCTTCGCGGAGGGTTTTGAGTTGGGTTTGAATGGAATTTGCTTTGTTGCTGTCGTCAAGTTCGGTAAGTTGGGTGATGATATTTCTGACCTTATCAATCATCAAATCCGCTGCAAAAAATCCGTTAATTTCGTTGACTTCTTTGATGCTTTTTACGCGATTTCTGATGCCGTTGAGGATGCGTTCGGCGGCAGATTGCAGGGCAGAGGTGCGGTTGTTGCGCGACTCTAAAAGGTCATTTTTTCGCGCCTCAAATACGCTATAAATCTCCTCGCGTTTTTCGGTGATTTTTAAAATATACTCATCAAACTCCGCAAATTTACTCTCCAATTCCTCCAACTGCACCATGAGTTTGGTGAGGTATTCGTCGCATTTTTGCGGACTGTCGGCGATGTCAAGGTAGTTGATAATTCCTTGGTCGAGTAGCTTGAGTTGGGCGTTGAACTCGGCGACGGCTTCCGTTCCCATCAGGCTTTTTTGCGCCTTTTTTGCAGCCGCTTTCACCTGATTCATACCCGCATACATCGACGAAATATTGTCGATAATTCGCGTGGTCTGCGTCGGGTCGTCTATCTTCAAATTGCTGACAATCTCAATCAATAATTCGAGTTCTTTACCGATTTGGTCGATATTGCCTTCCAATTCCTTCGCTTGCGTAGCCGTTGTAATTTGCTCTAAACCAGCTTCTTCCGCTTTAATTTTTTCGACATACGGTACAAGCGCATTATCTTCCAATAAAAACTTGACACAATCTTCGGACAGCGAATCCGTGATTTCGATACATTGTGTTTCGAGTTTTTCGATTAATTCGAGGTCGGTGTAGCGCAGTTCTTTTAGGGAGATAATTTCACCGCGCAGCACCCGCAATTCCGCCAACATTTTCACAAATAAATCAATGGCATCAAAGCTGTTTTTTCGGCTTTTATCAAACAGTTCCGTCGCCTTCGTGTGGACGCGATTGATTTCGGTTTTGGTGCTGTTTTGGATGCGGAGTTTTTTCTCAAATTCATCTATCGCCGTCGTCGCTGTCGTGCGAATTTCGCGGAGTGGTTCGTGCAATTTGAAGCCCTCCGCTTTGTCAATCCAATAGTAGGAGTCGATGACATCCGTAGCTTTTTTGACCAAATCGCTGTACAGACCCGAATAAGTATCTTCTTTATTCGAGAGAATCAAAACCTCCTGACATTCCGCCATTGCCTTCACAATATCCTTATTTCCAACCTTATACAAATATGAATCTGTATGCTCTGAATGGACGACATCATTTGCGGTGAAGGGCGTTTGCCAGATTTGAATGACGTGGTGCTTGGTCGCTTCGTTCTCCGCACGGAAATAACACAACTCGCCATTCGGAAAATGCGTGTAGCCATTACACAGGATAGGCGTGTGGACTTTTTGCTCAATTATGTTATAATGCATTAATACGTAAACCGCTTGTTGTACATTATAAAACACATATAAAAAATCCTCGCCATTGGGGGAAGTGATGCGTTTTTTGAACAGCTTTTTTCGCATATTCGGGTCGAATATTTTGAACTCGCCCGTTTGCAGATAATAGCCGTTGGCAAATATCAATCCGTGCTGGTCGGGCAGCAAGACACCCGAACTTTCGAGGGCATCAATGCGCTGCACCTGTTGCATTTTTTCATTGAACACAAAATACCGAAACTCCTCTTGGTACGCTCTGATTTTCAGCACAATAAGGTTGCCCAAATCGGCGTAAAAATACTCTGCATCGTCCAGCGTTTGGTCTTCATATTCTACTTCTTCGCGATATACACCGAGTCCGTCATCGGTATTATCTTCGACCTTAATCGTGAGGTCGCCGCCCACCGTTTCGACAAACACCCTATCCATAATCGACACATGCGGATGCGAGCCGGAACGCTGAAAATCGCGGTGTGCGCGTACCCATTTAAACTCGTGTTGTGTCGGAAAAGCCACCTCATGGTCGGAGCGATTATCGACATACCGCAGCGTATCGTCCTTGATGATAAACTTGAAAGTCTTGAAGTCCTCGCCCTCTTTATTAAGGTGAAAAACCATGTACAAATACGCGCCCTTTTGCACAAATCGCGCAAAGTACGCATTTTTATAATATCTATACAAATTGAGAAAATCCGTCTCAAATTTTTCATTCACGAACCAGTCCAAGCTCTCCTCACGAAAGCCGCCGTCGGTAAAGCCATAAACGCTAAAAACATCGCTCACGCGGATGCCCGACCGCAAGCCCATCAGCACATTATATCCAAAAATACAGTGATTGCCAACCGCCACGATGTCGCGTGCCGTACAGTTATTTTCAGTGTTAATACGCTCATTAGCAATGAGTTCTGTCTCTACTGCGCCAAATACTTCCTTGCGCGATTCGTTGAGTTGGTCAAGGCGCGTGCGTAGTTCGCCCGCTTGCTTCCCCAAGCGATTGCGGATGATTTCGTAGGTGCCGGATTCGAGTTTTGTATTGGTGCTTTGCATGGTTATTTTTTAAGTTTGAGTGCGATAATCAGGTTTGAGTTTAGTGGTTTTTTTGAATAATATAAACTAAAGTTGCTTACCAAATTTGCGGAATGCACTAACAAATTGGTAGTAACCCCAAGCAATAAAAAGTCGCGACAGTAATGAGATAAAATAATTTGCCCATGATAATTCCTTTGCTTCACTAACAGTAATTAAACTACTTAATTTGTGAGTTGGATTAGCAAGTATGAAGAATGATTTTATATTATTTAGAGTGAATTTACAGGATTCTTCCATTGCTAATAAAAATGATTCGTAGCCATTCCACCCGAATTTATACGGAGCATTAGGTAATGCTAAACAATAGATTATTCCAAAAAAGCAAATTAGAAAAAGGGATAACCAGAAGGCTCTCGATATTGATGTTCCGTGGTAATTAGATAGTTGATTCAGAGATAATATGAATTTATCCTGTAGCTTAGAATTTTTACTTTTTCTTTTAGCATTGTACATCTTTCTATGCATATCCAATGCTTGTATATGATTGCCTTGCTCAAGTAAGGCTGCCTTTATTTTCTTGTAATTTTCATAGAGTTCATCGTAATAATCTACTCCTTTTTTATCAGGCTTATGTATATTTTCAAGTGCTTCAATATTCTCTGGAAATTCAGTTGCAGAAAAAACGGCTCTTTCAAGTGTTGTGCGGTAGAAATTACAAGTGTCGAATGAATCAAGCCTAACTCTATTGAATGATACGTTAGATAGATTTGTATTTTTTATTTCAAATAAGCTATCCTTTTTATGAGATTTAAGGTCATAAATATCAATTTCGCCAAATGATAACTCTGAAATACCAAAAGCATTACATTTGGTATTTTCGATGTTAATTGAGGCATTTGATTTTCCTCTAAAAGATAATCTTCTTAAAATACCGTTATTGACCGATACACTTTGTGTTTTGGGGTTTAGTTTAGTATGGATTGAAATGTTAAGCAGGTCAATGTCTTCATCAGTTAAAAAATACGCTTCTCGATTGGTAATTTCTCTATTTTGTAGTGCAGCAGGTATACTACCAAAGCCGGATCCTAAGCTTTTCTCAAAGATAACTTTGAGAATACCTGCGTCATGTATTTGGTATTCAGTTTTATATTGAAATATTTTTTTGAGTTGTTTATGCTTTACGATATCATAGATAGCATTTTTTACAATACCGTCAATCATCATCAGATTATCATCTGAATACCGTATCGTAATATTAGTCGTGTAAACCCAATTACGACTGCCGATAAAAAAAACTTGACCAAGCGTATTTCGAAGCTCAATTGAATCAACCCAAGTAGAGTCAATGCTCATCCAATTAGTGAAGATTGTTTTTGAGAAATATAAGTACCGAAGTTTACATTCCTTTAATTCAAAGCCATTTATAATTGAATTTATAAAAAACATTTCAAATTTAAGTCCTTTTTCAAAATGTATATAATTTTTTTCTTTGTTTGATTGGTGTTTATCAATCAAGCAACCGTCAAAAGACAGCGATAAATTACCCCTGACGAGACGTTTAGGGAAATTTGGATATAAATCGAATAATACTCCCTTTTCAAAATGACAATTCTTGAATTCAAAATCTAATTTAAAATTTTGGTAATTATCTTCCGTTAATTCTAATTTTAGTATAACAGCCTCCTTAAAAATTGTATTCGAGATGCAATGTTCTTCTTGGTTGATAGAACCAAAGTCAATTTCTTCAGTGTATGAAATTTTCATACTTTTAGAATCTTCCGTGTCTTGTTTTTTGGGGCTAATTATTAACAAATCATCCCAAAATATTGGTAGAAGATAGAAGCATGAAAGCCATAGTCCAATTTCATTTGACTTATCTGATTTGTTCATTTTTAGTGTAGAGTTTTGGTTTTGTAATTGTGTATATTTGAATTATCTCGCAAGATACTAATTTCCACTTTAGAGTGCCGACGCGATGCGCCTTTAGTGTTGTTTAGCGGTTTTTGGTTACATAAGGGGTCGGTGCGCTGCACCTTTGCTACTTCGTAGGGACAGGGCATGCCCTGTCCCTACGAAGTGGTCGGAATCGTGCGGTAAATATAGTTTTGATGCTTGACAATTCCTATTTTCGGGCAGCCTACTCGTCGGACATTTCTAAATGTCAGACGAGAGGTATTGGTGCTTTTATTTTATAAATTATTTTTATTTCATTTTTATAAAATATTAATTTTCAATAAAATGAACTCATATTGTCGTCTGACATTTAGAAATGTCCGACGACTCGCGCTTGTCCTTCCAAGCCATACATACGCGGGCGCGAACTGGAAGTGTCGCGTTACGTTGACGGCTAAAGTCGTCAGTACGGTGGCTGCGTTTTCAGAATGCCGACGCGATGCGCCTTTAGTGTTGTTTAGTGGTTGTTTTTTACATAAGGGGTCAGTGCGCTGCACCTAAAAGATGTCAGTGACTTGTACATTTTTAATTAATCACCGTGGAAATAATATCATCTTCATGTGTAAAACCTTTCATTCTTGAATCTTCGGAATTGTGGCGATTATCTCCCATGATAAATACATGATTTTCAGATATTTTAATAGGACCGTAATTCATGAGTGTCCACACCTTCCTTTCAGAAGGTTGAACTGGAAAATCGTCTGCGTAATGTGATATTTTTGAGTCTAACCGTATTAAATTTTCCTTTCCTGAAATCTGTTGCAATTCATCATCGCTCAAATAAATTGTGTGTTGGTTGCGGGGAATATATTTACCTTTTGTGATTTCCTCAATTTGCTTTTTATTGGCTGCTCTTATTTCAGGACTTATCTGATATAAAAATTTCAAAGGAATATCTTTATCTATTATCCTGCCGTTGATATAGGTTCGTCCGTCTCTTATTTCCAATATATCCCCTCCCATTCCTGTTATTCGTCCGATAAAAACACCTTTTTCTGTGGCTCTAACACCTTCAATGGGCAGCACTTGTGAGCGATAAGCTACTACACTGTTATAACCGGGTTGTACAAGACTAGTTGCCATCAAAAATGAACTTGTATCATAATTAGGTTCCATAGAGGGAGTAAAAACAGTGTAAAAATCAATTATATGTAACAATCTGCAAGCTATAATTGCACCTGTCAGTAAGAATATGATGGATAGTGTTACTTTATTATTTTTATTCATAGAATGGACGTTTTTAATATCAATGGATTATAATTAATGATTATAATCTTTTTGTTATGGTGGCTGCTTTGCGTCAGTACGGTGGTGGTCTGCAACTGAAGTAGCCGTTACGAGGAATCAAAAAACTCCAAAAATCACCGTCTCGCTGAACTGGTTTCAGCATCTCCCGTGCGATGAAAAACTCATGTTGGCTAATGCCCTAATGTCGTATTTCAAGCCAAAATTACAAAATTTTCGCTCATACATACATCGCGCCCTGTCGCATGGGAGATTCTGAAATAAATTCAGAAAGACGTTTTGGTTTGGGGTGTAGCGGCTGCCCGACAAGCCCCAACGGGGCAAAATATCATAGCT